>ERZ773031.531-NODE-531-length-20475-cov-9.145152_pt1 | contig 20475 bp, 21 predicted proteins | sample MGYA00511666_ERZ773031 | MGnify/ENA primary metagenome ERZ773031 (study PRJEB29015, sample SAMEA2738135) | human oral metagenome | biome: human oral; feature: human-associated habitat; material: saliva | place: China | collected 2250 ...
TTGAGAATTTACCTGTTCCAAAAGAAATGAAGGAGAGAATGATTCGTTTCTACCGGAACTAAATCTCATCGATTTAAGGGACGGAAAGATGAAAACTATAAAAAATAGAAAAAGAGTAGTAAATACAGCTGTATTAGGACTATCACTTTTAATGTCATCTACACTTTTAGTAGGTAATGCAGTATCTGTATACGCAGCACCAACAATCTCAACAACTGAGCAGAATGCGATTGATGCATTTTTAGCGACACAACCTGTTGATGGAGATACAAGAAATATCGGAACAACAAATCCAACTGTTACACCAAGTACATATACTTTCCCTAGTATGAATAACTATGTATCTGTATTCCGTATGAGAAATAGGGATATGACATTACAACATGATAATGTATATCAGTTTCCTAGAATTCCAGGTGATCAAAATTCATATATTAATGTAAAAATTAAAGATTTTAATTCAGTAGTATGGCATAAGATATATAGTACACCAGGATATATTGCATTTCATGGTTCTGAAAGTGATGCATATTATGCAAGAAAAATAACGGTAATTAATCAAGCTGATAATACGGAGATTGTAGTTGATTATCCAATTTTACATTTGAATTCATCCACAATTAATGTACATTACATTGCTACTGGTCGAGGCTCCGATATTCCGATTGAAGCAGAAGATCCACGTTTTCATATTGAGTATGAACTCCCTGAATATGAGGAACAGGCTACAATGTATGCATATGGTGGTCATCGATACTGGAATTTCTCAGCTCCAATAGATGAAAAATATTCTTATGATACAATAGTGCAAATTGATGAATCTTTAAAGTCAAATGAAGTGGTTGCGACAGGTGGTCGATTTGGTGAGAAATCAGCTACATTCATAGGTTATCATAATGTCATAGAACCAGCGGATACTTTACAGGCATATACCCAGTATAATGCGGATGTTATCTACAATATGATGAAAACTGATCTACATAATGCGACAAATGATGGATATTTTATAACTAATAGTTTTGTATGGGGCGAATATAGCGGTACTGTTCATATTACTCCTTCTGTAAATCGTGTTATCCGTGTAGGTATTGACTATACACATTATGTTGCGGATGATGGAACAGTACTTAAACCTACAACATATGGTTTGAATCCAGTTGATACAATTGCAGGTTATCAGTTTGTATCTTCTCATCGTGAGGCGAATGGTGATTTAGTGCATGTATATACGGTGCCTACTGCTCCGGTTACACCATCAGTACCTACGACACCATCTACACCTTCGTCTCCTAGCACACCAACATCACCATCTACTCCTAGCACACCGGCAACTCCAAGTGCATCTCCAAGAACAATGGATAAAGCAAGTATATTTGGTTTTTCTGCTATGTTTTTAGTTGGAATATTCGCAAGTATAGGAGTATTCTTTACAAGAAATAAGAGAGCATAGAACAACAAGAAATAATCATTGAGAATTACATTGAATAGAAACATGCATTACAAACCTTAATGCATGTTTTAGAAATGGGAAAAAGAAAGAAATATGAATAAGAAAAATAAAAAGAAAGTAGTAAATACAGCCGCATTAGGACTTTCACTCTTAATGGCATCTACACTTTTAGTAGGTAATGCAGTATCTGTATACGCATCACCAACAATCTCAACCACTGAGCAGAATGCCATTGATGCATTCTTAGCGACACAACCTGTTGATGGAGATACAAGAAATATTGGAACAACAAATCCAAATGTTACACCAAGCACATATACTTTCCCAGGTATAAATAATTATGTATCAGTATTCCGTGATCCAAGTGGGGATATGAGATTGACGCAGGATAGAGTTTATAGTTGTGCTGTTTGGGATCAGCATGGAGCATATACTTATATTAATGTGAAAATTAAAGACTGGAGTACGATAGACTGGTATAAAATAAAAAATACGCCAGAATATGAACATTCATTTACTGATTACGGCTATAATGTCAGAGAGCTGTATTTTGCAAAGAAAATCACTGCTATTAATCAGGCAGATAATTCTGAGTTTACCATAGATTATCCAGTATTGATGGATGATGGACATGGTTACTATATTCTAAATGAGCACCATCGTCGTACAGGTGCAAATGCGAACATCCCAATTGAGGCTAGTGATTCAAGATTTCTGATTGAATTTCAGGATCCGGCACAATCAACAGAATATGTATATCGTGGGTCGGGGGGTTATTGGACCATGACGTCCTCGGTGAATAACAAGTATTCGTATGATACCATTGTAGAGATTGATGAATCATTGAAGACAAATGAGACAGTAGTGAGTGGTGGAACATTTGGAGAGAGATCAGCTACATTTGAACATGTAGTATCTGCAGTTAATCCAGCAAATGCGGATACGTTATATAGTCAATATACTTCTGATGTTATCTATAATATGATGAAAACGGATTTAGGTAATGCAGCAGCTGATGGCGATGTTATAACGAATAGTTATGGATGGGGTACTTATACTGGTACAGTTCATATTACTCCTTCTGTTAATCGTGTTATTCGTGTAGGTATTGACTATACACATTATGTTGCGGATGATGGTACAGTACTTAAACCAACAACATATGGTTTGAATCCAGTTGATACAATTGCTGGGTATCAGTTTGTGTCGTCTCATCGTGAAGCGAATGGTGACTTAGTGCATGTATATACGGTGCCTAGTGCTACAACACCATCTACACCAGCATCACCTACAACACCTGCTACAGCGGATAAGACAAATGTGTTCGCTTCTGCGATTGCGATGATGTCTGCTATTTTCGTTAGTGTAGTTGCGTTAGTAAAGAGACAGAAAAGAGTTTAAATAAAATGATATATTGGATGTTGATGAGGTAGAACTTTGTCACATCCTTTTTCTTTGGAAGGGAAAGGAAGTAAAGTTTCCTAGCATGCGGCAGATAAATTAAGGATTATAGTTTAGTTTTACGATTAACATAGTGGTAGAACGATAGAAAGGAGGGAAAGTTATGCATAAAATCTATCTGTTCTGTAATGCGGGGATGTCTACTTCTATGATGGCAAGTAAAATGCAGAAGGTTGCAGATCAACATTCTTTAGATATTGAAGTAAAAGCATTCTCTGATAATTTATTAGATAAAATCATTACGGAACAAAATCCAGATGCTATTCTTTTAGGTCCACAGGTTAAGTATCTATATGACAAGGTTGTAGACCGTTATGGCCATCTTGGAAAACCAATTTTCGTTATTGATACTGAAGAGTACGGTAACATGGACGGAGAGAGAGTTCTCAAACGTGCCATTTTAGAAATTAAAAAGAAGAAAGCAGAAAGCGAAGGTAAATAATTATTATGATTAAGGCTTTAGAAAAGTTCCTTATCCCAATCGCTGATGCCTTATCTAAGAATAAGGTATTAGTGGCTATCCGCGATGGCTTTATGTATGCAGTGCCAGTAGTTATCGTTGGATCTATTTTCCTATTAATCTCCAACTTCCCAATCGAAGGTTGGTCAGAGATGATTGCGACATTTGCTGGCGAAGGATGGGAGAAATATTTTGATGCAGTAACTGCAGTTACATTTGATTGCTATGCATTACTATCTGTTATGGGTATTGCATATGCATATGCACGTGAAAAGGGTGTAGATAAGATTGAATCTGCGGTTGTTGCTCTTGTTACATTCTTGATGATTACTCCAATGAAACATGCTGCGTTCATGAATGCAGATGGCAAGATGTTCTCTGGTTTCTCATTCGGTCATTTAGGTACAAAGGGTATCTTCTTGGCAATGATTGTAGCCATTATTTCTACAGAAATTTTTGCATTTGCAGTTAAGAAGAAACTTGTTATTAAGTTACCTGATGGTGTTCCACCAGCAGTTATGGATTCATTTGCTGCGTTAATTCCTGCAGGATTATCCATGCTTGTATTCTTCTTTGTCAACATGATTTTTGTTAATACTCCATTTGGAAATGTGCATACATTTATTTATCAAGTATTACAAGCTCCTTTAGTTGGCTTAGGTAAGTCTCAAGCATTTGAAGTTATCTATCAGTTCTTAAGTACATTATTCTGGTTCTTTGGTATCAATGGACCTGCTGTTACAAATACAATCTTCGCTCCAATTCATAAGGCATTAACATTAGAGAACTATGAATTGGCGAAGGCTGGTTTACCAATGACAAATGTATTTACATCAGCATTCTCAGATTTCTTCTGCAACTTCGGTGGTGGAGGATCTACATTGGGTCTTGTATTGATGATGACATTTATGGCAAAGTCCAAGCGTTTAAAGACATTAGGAAGAATGGCACTTCCTGCTGGTATCTTCGGTATCAATGAACCAATTATCTTTGGTTTCCCAATGGTATTGAATGTTATCATGGTAATTCCATTTATCTTAGCGCCAGTTATGAATACAATTATTGGACAGCTTGCAACAGCAGTAGGATTCATTCCAGTTACATCTGGTGTTCAGTTATCATGGACAACGCCAATCTTTATTTCAGGTTATCTGACGACTGGTTCGATTAATGCTGTAATCTTACAGCTATTTATGTTACTTGCAGACATGGCTCTCTACTATCCATTCTTCAAGATGCAAGATAGTAAGTATCTAGAGGAAGAAGAGAAGTTAGCAAAGGAAGAGAAGAAGGATGAACTTGATGAATTGTCCTTCGATGATTTGAAGTTAGACTAATATGAAAGTAATATTGATTTTTGATTCCGGCTTAGCTGGAGCAGGTGGTAAGAGCAACCCTGATTGTACACTAAGTGCAACGCGAGAGATTGCTGGGACTGCAATGCTTTTAGAACCATATTTGAAAGAGATAGGCGGTCAGATTAGTGCAACACTTTATTGTGGAATGGATTACTACAAGCAGAATAAAGATGAAGTGGTTATGAAGATGACTGCGATGGTGAAGAAATTGGAACCAGATTTTGTCTTGTGTGGGCCATGCTTTAACTTCCCTGAATACAGTGAGATGGCTGCTCGTTGTGCAAAATTAATTGCAGAAAAAACAACAGCAAAAGTCGCAAGTATGATGGCAATTGAAAATCAAGAAGTGATTGCACAATATAAGAATGATATTACAATCCTTAAGATGCCTAAGAAAGGTGGAACAGGATTGAGTGAGTCATTTGAAAATATGGCAAAGTTCATTGATGCATCCGTAAATCATCCGGAAAATCTTGAAGCATTAAAAGAAACAATTTGTTATTAGAATAAGTCAAGCCCGGACAAACTCTATCTGTTCGGGCTTATTTTAAAAAATAGAAAAATTTATATACATGCATGTATATAAGATTAAAAGAAAAGAGATCAATTGTGAATAAGGAAGAGATATTTGCGCAGGTTGAAAGACGGAAACAAGATATGATTGATGATATTTGTACGATGGTACAAATTGATTCAAGACGTGGTGAGCCACAAGATAGAATGCCTTTTGGAATTGGACCTGCAAACGCTTTGGAAAAAGCACTTGAAATTTGTAAACGAGAGGGACTGCCAACGAAAAATGTAGATGGATATATGGGTTATGGTAGTTTCGGAAATAGTGAAGAATATATTGGTATTGTTGGACATGTAGATGTTGTTGAAGTTGGTGATGGCTGGATTGATCCGCCTTTTTCTGCCGCAATCCACGATGGAAGAATCTGGGGACGCGGTGCGTTAGATGATAAGGGACCACTTTTTGCGGCAATGTATGGCATGCTTGCATTGAAAGATTTAGGGATTCAGCCAAAAACAGCGATACATATCATCTTTGGGACAAATGAAGAAACTGGCATGGAAGACATGCATTACTTCTTGAAACATGAGAAAAAACCTCTTGTTGGTTTTACACCGGATAATAAATTTCCAGCCATTTATGGTGAACGTGGTAGAGCGGTCATTGAGGTCTGGGGTGATGAACAGAAAGTAATTGAATTTGCGAATGAGTATTTTATGAATGCAAATATCAATGGTGATAGATTGGGCATTGCCGTAAAGGATGAACATTTTGGTGAAATGAAGATTCGCAATAAACTTTTATTGTATGCAAATAATAAGATGGGAATTCGTTTCTCGCTTAGTTATCCAACTTGTGATATGGATAAGATTATGCAACAGATTCAAACAAAAGCAGTAGGTTTAGAAGTGAAGTTAGTATCGAATTCCCCAGTAGTGCTACACCATAAAGATTCATGGCTTGTAAAGACAATGCAGAAGGCATATGAAGAGGCGACGGATACTAGCGTTAAACCAACGACAACAACAGGCGGAACATACGCCCATGTTTGTGATTCCATTATTCCGTATGGGCCAAGTTTCCCAGGACAAAATGGAATTGCACATCAGCCAAATGAATGGGTCAATATTGATGATTTAGTTGCGTGTGCAAAAATTTATGCATGGACACTATATAAATTAAGTACAGAAGAGATACCTGAAAATCCATTAGAGGAGGAGAAGTTATGAGAAGACTAGGAGTTTCTATTTATCCAGAAAAAAGTAGTATTGAAGAGATCTTTGCATATTTAAAAGAAATGAGTGAAATTGGTGCAAAGAGAATATTTTCTTGCTTATTATCTGTAAGAAAGCCAGCAAATGAAATTAAGGAAGAGTTTACAAAGATTCATGATTACGCAAAGAGTCTTGGTTATGAAATCATCTTAGATGTAAATCCATCTGTATTTAAAGAATTGGGTGTTAGTTATACAGATTTAAAATTCTTCCATGATATTCATGCGGATGGTATCCGTATGGATGGAGGTTTTAGTGGTTTTGAAGAAGCGCTTATGACATACAATCCATATGGATTGAAAGTAGAAATTAACATGAGTTCAAGTACACATACAATTGATACAATCATGGACTATCAACCAAATCGTTATCAGTTGTGTGCATGTCATAATTTTTATCCACACGATTATACAGGATTGGATTTAGATTTCTTCTTGAAATGTTCTGAAAAGTTTAGACACTATGGATTGAGAACAACTGCGTTTATCGGCTCTTTGGAAAAAGATGCGTATGGACCATGGCCTACAACAGATGGTTTATGTACATTAGAGATGCATCGTCATATGCCGATTGATATTCAATTAAAACATCTAGTCGCATTAGATATGATTGACGATATTATTATCGCAAACTGTTATCCAAGTGCAGCAGAGAAAGAAGCATTAAAGCATGTTTCTTTAGATGTTGTAAATTTCAAAGTTGAACTTGAACCAAATATTCCTGAAACAGAAAAGAAGATTGTATTAGAAGAACTCCATTTAAATCGAGGTGATTTAAATCCATGCATGATTCGTTCAAGTCAAAGTAGAGTGAAATATAGAGGCCACCACTTTGATGTATTCCATGCACCAGATATGATTCATCGTGGTGATGTATTGATTGATAGTAGTGAATATGGAACATATGCTGGTGAACTGCAGGTTGCATTACAGGATATGAAGAATAGTGGAAGAACTAATGTAGTTGGACATATTCGTGAAGAAGAACTCTTTATTCTTGATAGTCTAAAACCTTGGCAGAAGTTTAGATTTACTTTGTAGTATTTTAGAATTTTGTTTGATATATGAAAAAGAAGATGTACCAGGAGAATTATCCTTGTTGCATCTTCTTTTGAGTTTATGAGATGAGATAACTAATGAATTCCTCATATGTGTTACTTGAAATTAAGTGCGACAACTTTTCGTAATCTTCTGTAAGAGAGGCAACCCAATCGAAGAATGGTTTCAGTGTTGTGGTATCCGGTTTATCGATTGCTAGTAAGAAAATAAGCTGTACCTCATACTTGCCCCATAGAACTGGCTTATCTAATAACATGATTGAAATTGCGGATTTTAGACAGGAGGAGTCAATTGGGTGTGGTGTTGCAAAGTTAAAATTAAACGATGTTGGTGATAGTGCTTCACGTCGCATTACAGATGGATAGAATGCATCTGTCACAATAGAGGCTTTTTGGAGTTCTTTTGACATGAACTCTAGAATCTCTTGTGGTGTATTGAAGAGTTGATGGTTATAGAAGAACTGTTTTGAAATCAGTCCTTTTAGATTTGTGTAGAATTCTTTTTGCGTACGTGTTCTTTCGATTTTGTGAATCATTTCGAAAAGTTTAGCTTCATCATTTTTGCCGCACAGTAATGAAACTTCAACAGTTGGAATCTTCAGGTTATGACGTAGTGGAATTGAGCATATCAATAAGTCTGGCTCATCCGCAAGGATGAGTTCTTCCTGGAAGTATGCATACACTTTGACAATCTCGATGTGTTCATAGAATATCGTTTCAATCTTTTTGCGTTGTGTATAGAATGCTTTTTCACCCAACGGATAAATCCATACCGCTCTGAGTTTTTTAGAGTGATAGATACGCTCGTAGGCTAGTCCTAGATGTAGAGTAATAAAACCAATTTCATCTTCATTGATATTGATGTGTAGTCTATTTGCAAGGAAGGTTGCAGTACTTACGCCCACCTCAAAAATTAATGGAAACTTACGTTTAATTTCTTGCAGATATAAGTTGGTTGTGTGGGTTTGACTGATACTACGTTCAATTAATGATTGAAGATGGAGTGTTAGACCAAGTTTAAAATCATCATCTTTAGAGAAGTCGATACCATGATGACCAAATATGAATGCAATCAACTCATTGACAATATCACTGCAGAGTAATCCATCTGGCATATAGTTGGAGATTTCTGTATCACTGATTTGAGCAGGGTTGTTTCCCATCAGTAATAATGCAAGGATATTAACTTCACTTTCAATAACATGTGCTTGGTATAAGATTGCGATTCGTTCGTAGAATTCTTTGGCAATCTTATATTCGATCGCATCGTGGATCTTGGAGCTTGTGTATGTTGATTCAATGTATTTTCCGCTGAGAATACGATCGATGGAAATACTGATGTGTAATAGAATGGATGGTAATGCATTTGCGTTAATTACATAGTTGTGTTCTTGCAGTAAGTTTTCCAACTCGCTTTTACATCTGAGTAAATCAAAGCTTTGATATAGATTTGCTAGCTCGTTGATATTTAAGAAATTTTGCTTGGTCTCGTCCATGAGAAGATGTTTGTATAATTTACGTAGTTCATTTTCAGAGCCTAATAGGACGAGATGGTTTGATGATTTCTTGAGCTTGAGATTTTGATAATTTGCTAGTTGTTTACGAATCTCTTTGAGATGTGCATCGAGAGTGTATTCAGAGATGCATAACTGTTCTAATAAATCAGGAATATAGATAGAATCACGCGATAAGAGAAGTGACTTTAAAATATATAAATTTCTTTCGAGGGAACTCTGCAATAAGTTTTGTCGTTTTGATTGAAATTGTTTATAGTTTTCAGGGATGAGTGCATATCCACTTCGAAGATTTGAGGTGATTAGCTTCTCAGAATAAACTTTATTGATTGTATCAATATCAGAACGAATCGTACGATTAGATACAGATAATAATTTAGCGAGTTCATTTGCAGTGAACCATTTGTTTTCTTCACGTAGAATGTGAAGAATCTTTTCTTGTCGTTTATTCATGATAATCACCTTTCGTAGCGTAGAATAATATTTTCCTAATAGTAGGAAAACAAAACATAGGAATCTAACTGAGAATTGATTAAAATAGTAATAGAAAAAAGAGGGATGGAATGAAAGAGAAACTCATCGATTTTAAGCAGAAACAATCGATCCGTTTATTATTCAGTATTCTCTGTGTCATCTTTTCGGCTTTGTTGCAAACTTATGCTTTAAAAGTTTTTTTAAGACCTGCCGGATTGTTGTCGAGTGGATTTACGGGTCTTGCAATATTAATCAATGTGATAGGCAGTCAACATCAAATACAAATACCGGTTGCGCTAATGATAGTATTACTGAATCTACCAGTAGCGATACTCTGTGGTAAGTCTATTTCAACAAAGTTTACTATACTATCATCATTGCAATTTGCATGTGTGTCAATATTCTTAACTGTATTTCAATTTGATATTTTGTTTGATGATATCATGTTAAACATCGTTATTGGTGGTGCGGTGTACGGTTTAGGAATTGTAGCTGCGTTAGTAGGGAATGCAAGTACAGGTGGTACAGATTTTATTGCATTATATGTTTCAAATAAGACAGGTAAGAGTATTTGGACATATGTTTTTGTATATAACTGTATCTTGTTATGTATCTTTGGTTTTGTGTCTGGATGGGAGCGTGCAGGATATTCTATTATTATGCAGTTTGTGTCGACCAAAGTTATTGAAAGTCTGTATCGAAGATATGACCGTAGTACGATACAGATAACAAGTAAGATGCCTGAAGAAATTATAGCTGCATATACAAAGAAGTATCGTCATGGTATTTCGGTTTGGGAAAGCTATGGAGGATATTCTCATCAAAAGAATTACATGTTGAATACTGTTGTTTCGACATTAGAGGTGAAGGAGATTGCACATCTGATATTAAGTGTTGATCCTCGTGCAATCATAAATGTATATAGAACGGATGATTTCTATGGTGGTTTCTATCGGAAACCGATAGACTAGGAGGATATTTGAATGTGGGCGATAATTGCGACTTGGCGAATGGCACTTGAAGGTGTACAGGAAGCAGGTAACTTATTAAAAGAAGGTAAGAGCAGTGGGGAAGCAGTTGAACATGCAATACGCTGTGTAGAGGATTTTCCATACTATAAATCAGTTGGATATGGTGGTTTGCCAAATGAAGAGATGATTGTCGAACTTGATGCAGGATATATGGATGGAAATACAATGGCGATGGGTGCTGTAGCTGGTATTAAGGATTTTGCTAATCCGATATCTATTGCTAGAGAGTTATCGAAAGATACTGTCAATTGCGTACTTGTCGCAGAAGGTGCTGAAAAGTATGCAAGCAAAAAAGGCTTTGAAAGAAAGACAATGTTAACAGATAGAGCCAAGCAACATTATCGTAAACGTGTCAAAGAAGTACGCGAGCAGGAGCTAAAACCATATGATGGTCATGATACTGTTGGTGAAGTTGCACTGGATTGTGCAGGAAAGATTGTTGCAGGAACTTCTACGAGTGGTTTATTTATGAAAAAGGCTGGACGTATTGGAGATTCTCCTATCGTTGGTGGTGGTTTCTATGCAGACTCTGAAGTTGGTGGAGCTACTGCAACAGGTCTTGGGGAAGATTTAATGAAGGGATGTATCTCTTATGAAATCGTTCGTAAGATGAAAGAAGGAATGGGACCACAAGAAGCTTGTCAAAGAACGGTAGATGAGTTAGATGCAAAACTGAAAAAGAGCCGTGGTTTTGCGGGTGACCTTAGTGTTGTGGCGATTGATAAAGATGGTAATTACGGTTGTGCTACGAATATTCAAAACTTCTCGTTTGTGATATATCGTGAAAACGAAGAAGCGAAAGTATATCTCGCAAATTGTATCGATGGTAAGACGGTGATTACAGCTGCTAGTCAAGAGTGGATGGACCAATACATGCAAGAAAGGATGGCACCGATTTCAGAATGAAAAGAGATTTATTTGAAGTATGTGCTGGAAGTGTACAGGATTGTATCAATGCACAACTTGGTGGTGCAGACCGTGTTGAATTAAATAGTGCTTTACATCTTGGTGGATTAACACCTAGTCTTGCGATGTTAAGACTGGTAAAAGAAAAGACATCACTTAAAGTTGTCTGCATGGATAGACCTCGAGCAGCTGGCTTTTGTTATGATGATGTCGAAATAGAGACGATGTTTGAAGATGCTAAAATCTTATTGGAGAATGGGGCAGATGGAATCTCCTTTGGTTTTCTGAATTCAGATGCGACAATCAATGAAACAGAAACAAAAAAGATGGTGGAGTTAATTCATCACTATCAAAAGGAAGCAGTGTTCCATCGTGCATTTGATTGTGTGGATGACCCTATGCATGCGATCAAACAATTAATTGATTGTGGTGTTGATCGTATCTTAACAAGCGGGTTACAACCTACTGCGATGCAGGGAGCATCAGTGCTTGAAAAATTACAGAGTGAATTTGGCAATCAGATTGAACTACTTGCGGGTAGTGGAATCAATGCGAATAATATTAGAACGTTGAAAGAGCAAACAGGATTACATCAATTCCATGGTAGCTGTAAGGAATGGTGTAAAGATCCTACTACAACAGTTGGAAATGTAAGTTATGCCTATCACGAAAGTGATGACTATGATTGTGTCAGTTTGGAAAAGGTAAAAAGTATCGTACAGGAATTGAGAGGTAAGTAAAATGGAAGGCTTAGAGTTAATCTGCTTTAAAATTATTGCGTCGGTAGGAGAAGCAAGAAATTCTCTTTTGAATGCATATCGTCATGCGAAGAGAAAAAATGTGGAGGAAGCCAAGAAGTGTATGCAGGAGGCAGAGGAGTTTTTCAATAAAGCACACCAAGCACATGCGGAGCTGATTACACAAGAAGCAAATGGTGAGAACATCAGTGTGAATTTGTTGTTGGTTCATGCGGAAGATCAGTTAATGAGTATTGAAACACTTAAGATCATCGCGGAAGAGGAGATCTTATTTGCGGAAGGATTATAAGCATGAGTAAAAATAAGCAACTAAGAAAGAAAACAACAGAAACTACACAAAATAATCAAAATGCCTTTCTTGCAAGAAGAGGATTTGCGTTTGTTATCGATTTTATTATCACAAATCGTTTGTCACTATTTGTGACGGGGATTGTATATGGATTGATGAATAATGGAAATATTCAGATTCTCAATGGTTTTGAAGGTATCCAAACAACACAGATTCTTGTGTTATTGTTCAGTGTGCTTATTGCACACGGTTTCTACTTCGTCTTTGTTCCTGCCAAGATTACAGGTGGTTCAACAATGATGCAGAAGGTAATGCAGATTAAAGTTGTGCGTGAAGATGATAAACCAGCGACAATGAAGGACTTTGCGTTACGTTACTTCGTAGGCTCCGTTTTATGTGAGGGTTTATTCTATGATGCCTTTGGTGTTATTCTAAGTGGAATCTTCTTCGGCATCTTTATGGCAGAAGATATCAGTCGTATCATTTATATCGTTAGTGCAATTAGTAGTGTTCTTTCGCTAATTATGGCATTGATGGATAAAGGGAAGTATCGATTCTTCCATGACAAGATATCGAAGACAATCATGAAAGATGAATATGTCCCAAGCGGCAAGGTACTATAAGTTTGTGAAACTATCCCATTCTGATACGAAGAATGGGTTTTTAAATACGTAATGTATATTGCGAATACCATACTTAGTTGAAAGAGTGTGTGACTACACATATAATCAAAATAAAGATACACAGCTATAAATAATCAGATACGTTATATAACAAGGGGAGAAAATAATGGCTATTCCAAAGATTCGAAAAGATAGTATATTATCTGCATTAAAATTGATTGATGAATATGGCATTCCTGACAAGCACAAAAGCACACAATATGAACTCATTAGCAGCGATGATAAGAAATATCCACCAAAGTATGTAATAGCAGTAGCAAATCATATTGAAAATGGCGGAGAGATTGTAACAACTGGATATAATGCGGTTGAAGCTAAGAATTATTTTGAATCACATGGATTCAAAATTCAGACGAAACAAGAAAAAAATGAAGAGACAAAGATTAGTAGTGAGCTAAATGAAAGTCAGGATATTGACGGGGGAAAGGGTTTTGGAAACTACAAAAATCCATATTCCAAATTACTATTAGAATCTAAAAATATTGTATTTAGAGGTGCACCAGGAACTGGAAAATCATACTTAGCAAAGCAAATAGCTGCAGATATTATTAGTAATGGATGTACAGAACAGTACACTGAGTTGACAGATGAGCAAAAGCAACAAATAGAGTTTGTTCAATTTCATCCAAGTTATGACTATTCTGATTTTGTGGAAGGTCTGCGTCCAAAGATGAATGAGGATGGAAGTATTGGATTCGAACTGCGGGATGGAGTTTTTAAATCGTTTGTTGAAAAAGCAAGACAAAATTTTGAGAATTCACATAAACCAAAAGAAATTAGGGAGCGAGAAGCATCAGTGAATACAATCATGACTAATTTCTTTTCGAATATTAGACTAGAGGAAGATGAATTTAAAACAATTAAAGGAAGCAAATTCACTATCACTAATATTGATGACAAACGTATCTATATAGCGATTCCGGGGAACGAAACAGTTGATAAACTAAGTTTAAATATTGACGAGATACGTAGGATGCTTGAATCCGGATTGGATTTTGAAAAAGTGAGTGATATTACTAGCTTTTTTGGGAAACAGTTTGCAACACAAAATTACTCCTATGACTATGCGCTATTTAAGGCGATTAAAGCGAAAACGCTACATGTAAGTAAAACTGATGTGGCGCCAGAAGAGTTAAAGAAATATATTTTTATTATTGATGAAATTAATCGTGGTGAAATTTCTAAAATTCTTGGGGAGCTATTCTTCGCTATCGATCCTGGGTATCGTGGGAAATCTGGTGAAGTATCAACACAATATTCTAACATGCATGCATATCCAAATAAGAAATTTTATATTCCTGAAAATGTCTTTATCATTGGGACAATGAATGACATTGATAGGTCTGTTGATAGTTTTGATTTTGCGATGAGAAGAAGATTTAGATTTATTGAAGTGAAAGCTGAATCGACTCAAAATATGCTTGATCTGTTAGAAGATGTGCAACTAAGAAGAGAGGCTTTAGCAAGAATGGATAGATTAAATGAAGAGATTCTCAAAGTTGATGATTTAAATGAAAACTATCAGATTGGAGCAGCATATTTCCTTAAGCTTAAAAATATAAGCTTTGATGACTTATGGAATGATTATCTAAAACCTTTATTACAGGATTATGTACATGGATTATATGATGAACAAGGTATCATGAAGGCATTTGCCAAAGCATATGGATACCAGGCTTCAGATGAAGGTGATGCAGATGAAGCAATTGAAAATTAAAGATAATCAATATGAAAAGAAAGAAAGTTTTTCTGAAGTTGCAAGTATTGTAAAGCGTGTTGCGGATAAGACATTAGGCAATCTTCAAAATGAAGGGATTTTTGTGTTTCCTGAGTGTATGAATGACGCAAAGGATATTACTAGAGAACAGTTTATTCTTCAAAGTTATAATGATAAGTACTGTACTGGAAACGTAATGGGCTTTCTTGGAATGGAATCGGAAAGAATTGTTATCGAATCTAGGTTTAGTGTAGGAGACAAGGATTATTTCTTTCAGTATCTATTAGAAAAAGTCGTAGATTATCCTAATTTTGTAAATTTATATACAGATATGAATCAAGATGATATGGTCTATCACCTGTTGTTATTTTTATTTCCATATTATCTTAAGAGTGCAATGCGAAAAGGTCCTTTTAAAACTTATATCTGTAAGAAATATAATGATAGAAATATAAATGGTGTAATTGATATAGCAAGACATATACGATTGAATACTCCTTTTATTGGAAATGTATCGTATAACCAAAGAGAGTATTCTTTTGATAATTATCTAATGGAACTTATCCGACATACGATTGAGTATATAAAAGGGAAATCGTATGGATATGCACTTTTGAAAAATGTCAAGGATGAAGTGAAATTGATTGTGGAATCAACACAGGGGTATTGTGCATCAGAACGAAGAATAATCATAGAAGAAAATAAAAAGAATAAACTAAGCCATGCGTATTACCACGAATACAGGAGCTTACAAAAGCTTTGTATTATGATTCTGCAAAATCAAAAACATAGGTTTGGACTTGGAAATAGGCGAATCTACGGAATCTTATTTGATGGGGCCTGGTTATGGGAAGAATATATTAATACTCTCATTGGAGAACAGTTCTATCATCCTATGAATAAAGCTAGAAGTGGACAGCAAAAACTTTTTTCTGATGGTTCAGGATTGATTTATCCGGATTTTATTGGAAAGAATTCTGCAAATAGAATAATAGTGGACGCAAAGTATAAACCAATAAGAAATATTGCAAGTGGCGATTATCTGCAAGTACTAGCTTATATGTTCAGATTTGATGCGAAATGGGGATATTATATTTATCCGGATATTTACAATTCAAATGTCAAAGAATTGATGCTGAATCAAGGAGTTACATTTGAAAATAGTGTAAGTCCTAGAGAAAATATTGGTGTAAAGAAAGTTGGCTTGAGCATTCCATGTGCATGCGATAATTACCAAGAATTTGTTAATCAAATTCAAAAGAGTGAGGAAAAGTTAAAACAGTATTTTAAGGAAGATTTATAGTGCGTATGATACCAAATAAGGATTCAAGTAAAGATTTATTGAGTACTATAATAATTTATGGTTTGCTAATTGCATCTAAATTAGAAAAGCTTTTTTGTGAAAAAAATCCATTCGCGCACAAAGGATGGGTTTTTATGCATGCATGTTTATATTGTATGGAAAACAATCATAAAATATTGGTTGTTAGATTGTGTGATATTCAACTTTGTATAAGGGATTGAAATGGAAGTCGAGGTTTGCTATACTAAGTCGCGTAAATATTGAAATATATATTTGAAAGAAGGGGACTATTACATGAATTTCTTTGATATCTTTGTAAAGACATTATCAAATGAAAAGATCAATTCGGCTATTATTTCTAGCGTAGCTATTATCCTATTAGGTTATGTTATGCGTCGCAAGAAGGTATTCGATGATCGCACAGCGAAAGTATTAACACAGGTTGTACTTTCAGTATCAATTGCTGCATTGGCATTTAAGTCATTTATGGCGCCAATCAAACCAGAAACATTTACACAAGGTTTAAATGTATTAATCTGGGGTATCGTAATTTATATCTTACTCATCTTCTTAACGATTCCGCTCTATGCGAAGTTTGAAGGTGATGAACAGGATGCTTTACGTGTACTAAGTATCTTCGGTTCTACAACATTCTTCGGAATTCCTATTGTAAGTGCAATCTATGGTGCAGAAGGTGCGTTATACGCTTCTATCTTCAACATTGGTTACAGAATCTTCTTATATTCTTATGGATATATCAAGATGAGTGGATTAAAGATGACTTCTAAGAACATCAAGTCTATGTTCTTAAATCCAATCGTTATCGCTACATTCTTAGGACTATTCTTGTGGTTAGCACAAGCATATTTACCACAGGTTACTGTAGCTGTTAAGGATGCAACGTCAGGTGAAATGGTGAATAAGTCAGTTTCATTCATGCGTTTAGACCTTACATCTCCACAGATTACTCAGATTTTAACTTACTTGGCTGGTTTAGCTTCTCCACTTGCTTGGTTAGCAATTGGTTCTACACTTGGTTCAGTAAACTTCAAGGATGCGATGACAGACAAGAAGGCATTGTACTATACATTTATTAAGTTATTGATTATCCCTGCATTCAACATCGTTGTATTAGCAATCTTAACAGTAACTCATATCTTACCAGTTAACCTTGTTTCTTTAGGTACAACAGTTATTATGATGGCTACACCTCCAGCAACAGTTGCGGCTTCTTATGCAATTCGTTTTGATAAGGGTGCCCTCGTTGCGTCTAACACTTCATTGATTGCGACATTAGCAGCTGTTATTATGGCTCCTATTTGGATCGTTATCGTTGAATTAATTGGACATTTAGGAATCTTTTAATTAAGAATAGTATTATAATAAAGCGGGATAAATATCCCGCTTTCATAAATAATAAACAGAAGGAGTAAAATTATGTCATTTAAAGTAGTATGTTATGGTGTTCGTCCAAATGAAGTAGAGTTTTTCCACAAGTATAATAAGTATAACTATGACTTAAAGCTTGTTGAGGGTTTAACAACTCATGAGAATATCACTGAGTGTGAAGGTGCTGACGCAGTCTTATTACGTGGTAACTGTGTTGCGGATCGTCAGAACTTAGAGAAGTTAAAGGGATATGGAATCAAGTATGTATTTACACGTACTGTAGGGTTCAACCATATTGATTTACAGGCTGCTGCAGATTTAGGTTTAATCGTTGCACGTGTTCCTGGATATTCTCCAAACGCTATCGCTGAATTATCCTTAACATTAGGTATGATGTTATTACGTCATACAGCTGCTGCTACTAGCGCAACTGCTGCTGGTGACTTCGTTGTTTCACCAACATATTTCTCTAAGGAAATTCGTAACTGTACAGTAGGTATTATCGGTACAGGTAGAATTGGCTTCACAGAAGCTAAGATGTATAAGGGCTTAGGTGCTAAGGTTATTGGCTATGATGTGTATGAAAATGATGCATGCAGAGAAGTACTTGACTATGTAACTCTGGATGAATTACTTGCACAGTCTGATATCGTTAGCTTGCACGTTCCTTACTTCCCTGGTCAAAACGATAAGATGGCTAACGCTGAATTCTTCAGCAAGATGAAGGATGGTTCAATCTTCTTAAATACTGCTCGTGGTGAATTACAGGATAACGAAGCAATCTTAGCTGCTCTTAAGTCTGGTAAGTTAGATGGATATGGAACAGACGTATTCGCTAACGAAACATCATTCTTCTTCAAGAAGTTAGCTAGTGCTGCAGAGATTTCTGATCCTACTGTTCGTGAACTTGTACAGATGTATCCAAAGGTATTGGTAACACCACATATTGGCTCTAATACAGATGAAGCTTTAGCAAATATGATTGAATACTCAATGGATAACTTCAATGAGATTCTAACTACAGGCACTACAAAGAATCTTGTAGCTCTTCCTGAAGCTAAATAATAATCTTACTTAAGATACTCGAGAGAGTATCTTTTGTTTTCCTGGGAAATGCTATAATTTGAATATACAGGAGAGTTTAGTATGAACACAAAACAAGCTGCTCAAAAATGGGGATGTTCTGTAAAGACAGTGACGAAGTTATGTGCGGATGGTGTGATTCCGTTAGCAGAGAAGGATGAAAGAGGTAGATGGGTAATTCCTGATGAATGTGAAAAACCACCAGTCTCTCGTTTTCGTCTTTGTTTTCTGATGGATATGATTAACCAACTTAAAGAAGGCGTAATCTTTCAACAGGTTAAATGGGGCATTAGTGAAAAAGAATTACAAGATGGTTATCAGTATCTGATTGAAAATGCGATGGTTTCTTCTTTTGATGTGCGCCAACTTGGAAAAGAACTTCCAAACGCTAAAATTACTTCACGTGGGAAAGCACTGATGGAAAGAGAAAATAAAGAAGGCACAAGCCAACGTAAATTCAACGTGAACTTTAAGATTAATACTGGTGTCTTCAGCATTGAAACTAGCTTTGAAAATACGAAAGGAAAGTAACATGGATAGAATTGAAACAGAGCGTTTAATTCTACGTCAGTTTGAATTCTCTGATAAAGATGATTTGTTTGAAATCATGTCTGATGAACAGACCAGTTTAGATGATGGTGGTTATCATGCAAGTAAGTCGCAAGATCAACAGTATCTAGCTTTGATGGAAATTCTATGTCGGCAACAGCGGTTTAGTATCATCTTGAAGGAAAATCAAAAGATGATAGGAATGATTAATCTTCAAGATGATGATAGAGCAGTTTTATCGTATGAACTAGGTTTTGTGATGAATCCGAACTATCGTAGAAGAGGATATACATACGAAGCAGTACAAGCGGTGATGAACTATTATTTTGAACATAATTTGGTACAGATGTTTAGTGTATCCTGTTTTCCTTACAACAAAGCCTCACAGCATTTGATTGAAAAGTTAGGCTTTGTGTATGAGGGGAAGGAACATAAGGGATTGAATCATGCGGTATACGGTCCGATTGACTTATTATGTTATTATAAGGATAAAGATGAGTAGGTAAGATGAAGAAAGTAATTGTAATTGGATGTTGCGGTAGTGGTAAAAGTACATTTGCAAGACATCTGCATGCATGTACAGGAATTCCACTTTTTCACTTGGATCAGTTAAATTGGAATGCGGATAAAACAACGGTAGAAAAGACGGTATTCTTGAAACGTGTTAAAGAAGTGATTCAAAAAGATACATGGATCATTGATGGTAACTATGGTTCTTCTATGGAAATGCGTATGCAAGCATGTGATACTGTATTCTTCTTGGATTATCCAGTGGATGTGTGTATACAAGGCATTTATGATCGCGTTGGCAAGGTTCGTACTGACATGCCATGGGTAGAAGATGAAGTTGATGAAGATTTGATTGAATTTGTCAAAAATTATGAGAAGGAAGATAGACCGGAAGTTTTAAATCTTCTTTCAAAATATAAGGAAAAGGACATTCATATCTTCCGTTCTCGTTTAGATGCCAACCGGTATTTAGAGTCATTAAAATAGCTGTTATTTGTCACAACTTTGTTGTGGCTTTTTTGATGGAATATTCATTGACGTACAGTGTGAAAGTAACTAAGATTGTTGTGTAAATGAAAAAGGAGGTGGAGATATGATTCTAAATAATGAGAAGAAGTTAGGCCCTACACCTAAGTCGACTGGTGTTGAACAAGAGTTTCAACAGATTGCGAAAACAGAGGAATCTAGTCTTCTAC
>ERZ773031.536-NODE-536-length-20353-cov-2.055769_pt1 | contig 20353 bp, 18 predicted proteins | sample MGYA00511666_ERZ773031 | MGnify/ENA primary metagenome ERZ773031 (study PRJEB29015, sample SAMEA2738135) | human oral metagenome | biome: human oral; feature: human-associated habitat; material: saliva | place: China | collected 2250 ...
GGTACCGATCAGCGGCGGCAGGAACATGTAAACCAGGCGCAGCAGACCACAAGAAAGTCCCGGCAGGGCGGTTAGCCAGTAAAGCTGGGACTTGCTTAGGTGGAAGCCTAGAAGGGTTAGTTTCGGAGCGATAGCGCTGGGTAGGAACCAGACGCAGAAAGCTAGGATCAATGAGTAAGTGGTGATGGCGAGGGTGCGCCAAGCAATGGATGAACTCCATTTATTGGGGTCTTGGGGGTCCCAACCTTTAAGGGTGGTGCCGGTAACTTCCAATTCGGACACGGATACTCCTGCGTTCGTTGCTACTAGTCCCTGTAATTGTTTCGGATTTTAACGGGCTAATTAAATTGGCTGCTATGCAAGCTTTAAATCCGCATAAAATCAAGGAAAACTACGAGGCTTAAAGGGCGAGTGTGTCCGAGTTACGTCACGCCGGTGTGGCGAAAATAGGTCTTGGATCACCTTTTGTCTGTATCTAGTCTGAGTGTGGGCTTAAGCTGAGTGCATGGAACCGATTAAGCAAAAGGGCTTTCACAAGCTCCCCGAGCCGGTAAAGGGCGCGGTAATTACTGTTTCTGATCGTTGCTATGCGGGCACGCGCGAGGATGCTTCAGGCCCCTTGGCCGCCAAACTGCTGGCTGACTATGACGTGATTGTGGATGAAGTAAAGCTGATTCCTGACGGCATTGAGGAGGCCACCCAGGCTTTACGTGAGGCAATTGCGGCTGGGGCGCGGGTAATTCTTACTACCGGGGGTACCGGGGTAACTCCGCGCGACCTGACCCCGGAAGGTACAGCGCCGCTGCTGGCAGTGCGTTTGGATGGGCTGGCTGAGCAGGTGCGCGCCTATGGGCTGGCTAAAACTCCACTAGCTAGTTTGTCTCGCGGCTTGGTGGGGGTTACTTCCCGTGAGGCCGACGGCGTCCTGATTGTTAACGCTCCCGGCTCGCGTGGTGGGGTTAAGGACACTGTGGAAGTTATTGGTCCGCTAGTGCCGCATGTGCTTGAGCAGCTAGGCGGCGGCGACCACTAAACGGTGCCCACTAAAGCTGGGCTGCAAAGTTTTCCACGTCACCTAGGGTGTCTAGGTCTGTGGCCAGCCAGGTAATTGGACAGGTAGTTAGGTCAAGGCCGGCCAGGGCGCGTTTGACGCTGATGTCGCGTAGTCCCTGGCCGCCTGGGGCGACGGCGCCACGCAGTTTCTCGGTGCGGTACAGCCCCACCAGTAGCTGCCTATATCCCTGGTGATAGGCCACGGCGCCGTCGTGAATTAAAGTGCCAGCTAGAGCCGGCAGGCAGCGGGCGGCCAGGGGAGCGTCGCAGCTTAGTAGCAGCGTCAGCTCCTTGGAGGGGCGCAAACAGGCTAAACCTGCCGCAATCCCGGCCACCGGCCCACCCAGGGGTGGGTCTTCTAAGCTGCGCTGCACGCCAGGTGGTAGCTGTACGCTGGGTGGAGCCACCACGGTTACGCTAGTGATCTGCTGGGCAGCTAGATCATCAAGTAGGTAGTCGAGCATACGCTTGCCCTTGATGGGCACGTCCGCCTTAGAAATTCCGCCCATGCGCCTGGCGGTACCGCCAGCCAAAATCACTGCCTGCACTCGGGGTGCCAAATCAGGGTTAACTGAAGCAAGGCCCGCCGCTGCAACTGGGCTAGCTGTTGCAGCAGGCCAAGTAGCAGAGCTGGCTGCTAATGGCGACAAGGAAGCCGAACCTGACAATGTCTAGCTTTCCTGGGTGGCAGTGGCGTTTAGGTCTGCGCGGGTCCATGTACCTGAGCGGCCCCCGGATTTAGCGGTGATATAGGCGTAGTCGATGGCAGCTGAGCGGTCCACGCCCTTAACCATGTCCACCACGGCCAAAGCCGCCACAGTAACCGCCGTAAGCGCTTCCATCTCCACCCCGGTGCGATCAGCAGTGCGCACGGTAGCTTTTAGCAGTACCCCGGCGTCGGTGATTTGCGGGTCCACACTCGCCCCATGCACCCCGATCACATGGGCCAGGGGCAGCAGTTCAGGCACCTTTTTGGTGGCGGCAATACCGGCAATGCGGGCCACCGCTAACACGTCCCCCTTGGGTACGCGCCCCTCGCGCAAAGCCGCAACCACCTGCGGCGAGCAGGTAACTAAAGCCTCGGCGCTAGCGCTGCGCACAGTTGGGGTTTTGGTAGTCACGTCCACCATGCGCGCGGCACCGGCAGAGTCCAGGTGGGTAAATTCAAGGCTCATAGTTACTTCTCGTTTCCACTTGCCGGCTTGCTGGGGGCTAGGGCATGGCTATTGGGGGCGACGGCGTCGCAGTTGTCTGTCTTGGCAGGGGCAGTAGTGCAGGAAGGGCCGCTGGGAGTGCTAGGGGCGACGTCGGTTGGGGCGCCGGGGCCTAGCTGCCAAGCGGGGGTCAGGCTTAGCAAACGCAAAGGCTGGCCTACCTCTACCGCTTCAATTTCTCCAGGTACCACTGCTAAAGCTTGCGCCAAATGTAGCGAACCAATCAGGTGCGAGCCAGAACCCAGCCGGTGTGAAGGTGTGGCCACTGCCTGACCCTGCTCATTCCAGTGCAAATGCACCGGCACATGCTGGCGCCTACCGGCAGGGCTGCGCCAAGACGCCCCGGCCACGCCCTGGCCCCAAGCCAGCACCTGGGCGCGCCCATCTAAAGCAGCTAGTACCGGTACCACAATCAGCGTGAAACACACCAGCACACTTACCGGATTACCCGGCAGGCACACTAGCGGCACCTGTCGCTGCCCGTCAGCAATAGTGCCGTGACCTTGGGGTTTACCCGGCTGTAGGGCTAGCTTGTCGAAACTTAAATTGACGCCGTCTACTGCCTGATCAGCTAGGGCCTTAAGTGGATCGAAAGCTCCGGCGCTGACCCCGCCGCTGGTCACCACTAGATCAGCCTGGCTGGCAGCTTCACGTAGGGCGCGCACCAGATTGTCAGGATTGTCATCCACACGCATGGTGCAAACGCATTGGGCGCCCCAGCGTTCACACAGGGCAGCTAGCATCAGGCCGTTAGAGTCAGGGATCATGCCAGGTGCCAGAGGGTGGCCAGGTTCGGTTAGTTCAGAGCCGGTGCTGATAACTGCTACGCGTGGTTTGGGGCGTACCGCTAGGGTGGCGTGCCCAGTGGCGACGGCGGCCGCCAGTTGAGGTGCTTCCAGGCGGGTTCCAGCCGGCAAAACTGGCTCACCCAGGCCGGTGTCTTCACCAGCATGGCGGATATGACGCCCCAGCGTTGGGGCCTGATAAATCTTTACCTGCTCAGGTAGGGGGGCGGCGCCAGCGGCCTGGTCGGTTAACTCCACTTGCACCACTGCGTTGGCGCCGGGTGGGATGGCCGCCCCGGTCATGATACGCATGGCGGTGCCTTCAGGTAGCGGGGCTGGGTTAGCACCCGCTGCCACATCCCCGCTTACTGGCAGGCAAACCGGGCTTTGCTCACTTGCCTGGGCCACTTCACTGGCGCGCACGGCGTAACCATCCATAGCTGAATTAGTCCACGGTGGCACTGGAGCTAAAGCGCTAATTGGCTTGGCCAGCACCTGGCCGGTACATGCGGCAATAGGTTGCTCGCTTATAGGCAGGGCGCCAATGCCTGCCGTGAGGGTGGCAATGTAGTCGTCAACGTCGCGCATAGTCTTTAGGGTAGCGGCTGCCAGTCGATAGTGTCCCAACGCGCGGCGGCGGCGTCGGCTATAAGTAGGCGCCCAAATAAGCCCGTACCGGTGTGGGTTAGGAATTTAATGGCCTCATTAGCCATTACTGAGCCGCACTGGCCTACCACCGCGCCTAGCACCCCGCTAACATCTGCCGGATCTACCAGGCCAGCCTGTGGGGGAGCGGGGTAGAGGTCGCGCAGTTGGCTAGGCGCATAGCCGGCGCGAGTGGGCCGCGACCAGAACCCGGCCACCTGAAACACCTGCGCCACCACTGTGCCCCAAATCAGGGGCACCCCAGCGCGGGCGGCGGCGTCGGCCAAAGCATATTTGGAACTAAACGAGTCGGTGCAGTCCAGCACCAGGTCGTAGCTGGCCAGTAGGTCGTCGTCGCGCTCATCTACAGCCAGGCGCCGGTGGTAAGGCTCTAGCTTCACTTCATTAGCCAGGCGGGTGAGGTAGTCAATGGCTGAATCAACCTTGTGGCGGCCAATATCGCTGGGGCTGTGGATCACCTGCCGGTTTAGGTTGGTGGGCTCTACCAGGTCGTCGTCGGCAAAACCGAGTGTGCCCACAGCGCCACTAGCTAAGTAAGTAAGCACTGGTGAACCCAGCCCCCCACAGCCAACTACCAGCACCCGCGACTTTTGCAGCAGATCAACTCCCGCATCTGTCAGCACGCTAGCGGTGCGCTGGTGACGAGTGGCACGATAGCGAGAATTCAAAATTTCCACCTAAATGAAACGTTAATATTAGTGTTAAATCTTTATTACTGTAGAAGGGAAAGCCAATGGCTAAAGTGATTGCAGCCCAAGTGACCCAAAGCGCTGTTGACGTAAACGCACTAGCCCAAGCGGTTGGGGATGCGGGGGCCGGGGCTACCGTCACTTTTGCCGGGGTGGTGCGCAATCACGACGGCGGACGGGCAGTTGACCGGCTTGAATACAGCGCTCACCCCATCGCCACCCAGGTGGTTGAGGAAATTGCTGCCGAGATTAGTGCGCGCCCCGGGTTGCGAGCGCTAGCCATTGTGCACCGGGTAGGTAACCTGGCTATCGGTGACGTGGCTTTAGGTGTGGCCGTAAGTGCTGATCACCGTCGTGAAGCTTTTGAAGCCTGCGCTGACGCCGTGGACCTGGTTAAAGCCAAACTGCCGGTATGGAAGCTACAGGCCTACAGTGACGGCGCTCAGGAGTGGAGCAACTGCCCCTAAGCGCCCGCGAATGGTCTGCAGCTACCCGGCGGCGTGGCTGCCCGGCGACCGGCGCGTCCCTGGGGCGCTTAAGCTCACCCGGCGCTCAGCCCACCTGGCGGCTCAGCCTCCGGCAAAGGGCGGTAGCACATCCAAAGTGATGCCCTCATCTAGAACGCTGCTGCGATCGGTGGCGGGGCGTGAGTTAATCAGGTAGCTACTGGCCGCCAGCACTCGGGCCAGCTCATCGCTGCGCTGTGAAAGCTGGGCCAGTAGCTGCTCTAGCGTAGTGCCGGGGTTAATTTCGATAGATTCGCTGGTGGTGGCCGCAGCTTGGGCGGCGCCAGCGAAGTAACGCACAGTTATTTGCATGGTTTCCTTGTAAATATTTTTTAGCCGGATTTAGCCGCCGATAGTGGACATTGAGCGGCGCGTTAGATTTAGCGGCTGCGCATTAGGGCCGGCGTCGCGCCCATGAGCTAGGGGCTTAAACCAGGTGGCTTGCTGCCAGGCGCTAGCAATTTCTTCATCGCTAGCCCCGCCGCGCAGCAAAGCCCGCAGATCTGTCTCTGCCTGCGCAAATAGGCAGGTCATTAGCTGGCCGTCAGCGGTTAGGCGGGTGCGGTCGCAGTCATCGCAAAATGGCCTGGTGATTGAGGCAATAATGCCCACTGTGCCGCCGGGGCGTGTGGCGGTGGGGGCCACCTGCCACAGCTGAGCTGGGCGCCGATCAGGGCGGCCTAGTTCGGTTAGTTCAAAGCCGTTAGCTGCAAAAATATCCAAAATCCTTTGGGCGCTAACGATCGCCTGGCGGCTCCAAGCCTGCGCACCTAGCGGCATGTGCTCAATAAAACGCAGCTGCCAGCCTTCACGCAGGCTCTTATCCAACAGGCTGGGTGCCACCTGTTCGATTGTGTCCGCCATGGCCACGGCGTTGACCTTAATTGGGTGTAGTCCCACCGCCGCAGCCGCCTGGATACCACGCAGGGCATCAGCAAAGCGGTCGCGGCGAGTAATAGTGGCATAGACACTGGCGTCAATAGAATCCAGCGACACATTAACCCGATCTAGCCCGGCGCTGCGCAGCTGGGCTGCGCGCCGATCCAGGCCCAAGCCATTAGTGGTAAGGGCCAGGTCGGGCTTAACGCCAGCGTGAGTGCGCAGTTGGGCTAGGGCCGCCACCAGCTGCTCTAAATCACGCCGCAGTAGCGGCTCACCGCCGGTAATGCGGATGCGTTCAATGCCTAAGTGTTCCACCCCAATGCGTGCTAAGCGCACCAGCTCCTCAAGGCTTAGTAGCTGCTCATTTTTTAGCCACTCAAGGCCCTGTGCAGGCATGCAATAGGTGCAGCGCAGATTGCATTTATCGGTAATAGATAAACGCAGATCTCTGGCCCGGCGGCCATAGCGGTCAACCAGCTGCCCACCCGCCTCGGCGCCAGGGGCGCGTAGGGCGGGTGGGGCAGTGGCTAAGCTGGGAGCGCTCACAGTGGTTTATGACCTTTAGTCGGTGCGGTGAATTAGCGCGGCGAATGAGTTAGGCAGTGCGCAGTCTTTAGGCAGTACGGCGGATGGCTACGATAGCGCCGTCGTCGCCCTCATAAACCAGCTCATAGCTGAAGTCGCCAGGAATCTGGGAGTCAATCTGCATCAGTAGCGGGCGCGGAACGTGCGGGGCAAACAGCTCCATGCCCTCACCCGGAGCCAGGGAGGCCACTGCACCCAAAATGGCGGCGTGGCGTAGCTTGGGCGGGAAGGGGCGGGCGTCTAGACGCGGCAGTTCAACCGGCGCGGCGCTGCAGCCACAGCCGCAACCGCCGTGACCCTGGCTGGAAACGTCGGTAACAGGGATCTGGTTCTGGCTCATTGGAGTCCTTAAAAGTTTTGAGTTGTTGTGATTGGGGCGGGCAATGGGACGAAAGTATCTGTAACTAGCATAGATTGCCAGCCCACTAGAAATATTATTACGGTTTTAACTATGAAAAATAAGTCGGCTGCCCCCAAGGCCGCCAACAGCGAAAAACGTGCTGCCCTGGCGCCGCGCTACTTAGCTTTATTGTTAGGTGGCGTTTGCGTAATGGCTGGGCTCGACGCTGCCCTGCTGCGGCTAAACCTGCCCGCTCCCGTCACCGGGGCGCACCTGGCCGCGCTGCATGGGCCGCTGATGCTGGCAGGCTTCTTGGGCACAGTTATCAGCCTAGAGCGGGCCGTGGCCGCGCGTAGGCGCTGGGCTTGGGTGGCCCCCTACGCACACGCGGCTGGTATGTTAGCACTGCTGGCCGGGGCCCCCAGCGCGGTAGGTAAAGGACTGCTGCTGGTGGGAGCACTTGGCCTAGATGCCATCTACCTATATATTTTGCGCACCCGCGCCGGGGCCGTAGCCACCCAAATTGAAGCCCTAGGGGCGCTCAGTCTCACGCTGGGTACCTGGCTGTGGCTAATGGATAAACCTCTTGAAACCGTGGCCACGCTTTGGCTGGAATTTCTGATTTTCACCATTATCGGCGAGCGCCTGGAACTAGCCCGCGTGGCTTTTATCGGCAAAGTTGAGGGCCGGGTTTTGGGTCTGTGTCTAGCGGTGCTCTCATTTAGCGCCCTGTCCCTGGTGTGGGTGCCAGCCCAAATCTTGGCGGCCGCAGCCCTGCTAGCCCTAGCGCTCATAATGGGCTACCACGATGTAGCTCGGCGCACTGTGCGCGGGAGTGGTCAAGTGCGTTTTGCCGGGGCCGCCATGCTCAGTGGCTACTTTTGGCTGGCCGTCAGTGCCATAGTCTGGTGCCTTTATGGCTTTAGCGGGGCTGCCTACGACGTCGTTATCCACACGGTCACAATCGGTTACGCCATCTCAATGGTGATGGCCCACGCCTCCATTATTTTGCCTGGGGTGCTACACCGCCGCCTGCCCTACCACCCGCTTATGTATTTGCCGCTTGGCGCCCTGCATGGCGGACTGATTGTAAGGGTATTAACCGCTAACCTTGGTGGCCTATCCTGGCAGGTAGGTGGAGCTGTTTCCATCGCCGCAATAGTGCTGTTCCTACTTATCGCAGTTACCCGAGCGGTAACTGCCAAATAGTCCGACTATGCCCAGCTAAGCAACCAAGCTCCTGGCTTCCAAGCCCGCCTCGCTACCAAGAAAACTGCCATGGAAATCACCCAGCCCCCAGCCAAAAGCCCCCAACCCCGACCGCATCGGCGCACCACCCAGATAAAACGCAACGCTGTGGTGGTGGCTTGGATTTTTACTGCCCTGGTGCTGCTAGCTGGCAAATACGCCCAGCTGTGGCCCAATCTAGATGCTTGGGCGCCGCTACATGCGGCCCTGCTGGGGGCCTTGGGTAGCGCTATCACTATTTGGAGCGCCCATTTTGCCGACACCCTCCTACACCGGCCCGCCTGGGGTGGAGCGCTGATGCTAAATGGGCGCCTAGGCCTGCACAGCGTGGGCGCCGCTCTGGTAATCACCGGGCTGTGCATTAATAGCCAGATCGTAATTGGTGTGGGGGCTAGCTGCGTGGCGGTGAGTGCGACGCTGGGCGTGGTGGCCATGGTGGTGCAAAAACGCCGCGCGGTGGCAGCCCGTATGGCGGCGCTAGTGGACTATTACATTTGCTCCCTCAGCTACCTAATGGTGGGGGCGCTGGCCGGCTGGTCTATTAAATACTTTGACTTTAAAGGGCAAGCGGCCTGGTCTAACCGCATGTATTTAGCCCATGTGCCGATCATGGTACTGGGGGTTTTGGGTATCACTGTGCTGGGCACACTGGTGGTGCTGTGGCCTACCATGCTGCGCACCAAGATGGAGCCGGTAGCCCCGCGTCAAGCGCAACGAGCTTTGCCCGGCCTGGCTTTAGCAGTGGCGGTGATTGCTTTTTCTGGGCTGTGGCGGCCCCTGGCTGGGATTGGGGCTCTGCTTTATCTGTTAAGCGCCGTCGCCGTGGTGGCGCCGCTGTGGCGCACGGGGGCGCGCAAGGGGGTAACTAACTATGCGGGCCTGTCTACCGCCGCCGCCTTGGCTTGGCTGGCGTGGTGCGTAATTCGTTTAGGCGTGGGGGTTTCTTACGCCGCTAACGACGACGCCGCCCGCGCGGTGGCCCACGGCCTGCGTTTAGCGGTGGTTAGCGGTTTTGCTCTGCAAATCTTGCTGGCGGCGCTTAGTTTCTTAACCCCGGTGATGCTTGGGGGAGGCCCGGCCATGTCACGCCTAACCCACGCCATTATGGACCGCTACACCTGGTGGCGGATCACCACCATTAACCTGTGCCTGGCGTTAGCTTGCCTGCCGCTGCCACCTGCGGTGCGGGGCGTAACCGGTTTGAGCGCGGCTCTGGCCGGGGCTTATTTCTTTGTGGCCGCAGGCCAAGCCATTCGGGCTCGGCGCAAGGGCGACACTAGCGCCGCCCCGCCCTCCACCGTCACCTTGACTAAGGCGACTAAGGCGGCCACTGCCGGTGGCGCTAAAACCGGGGCAGCCAAGAACACAAACGCCGCTGCGCCAACTGCGACCGAGCAGAGTGCGGGGGCCACTGCTGCAACCCAAACCCCGGACCGACGCGGGGCCCTAGCCGGGCTGGTAACTGCCGCCGTCGCCGTCGTGGCTGGCGCAAGTGTCAGCTCAACCCAAACCCCGGGCGGGCTTATGGGACTAGGCGCCGGGCAGGGCAGTGCCAGCGCTGGCGGCACTGGTCAAGTGGTCAACGCCAACATCACCATTAAAGGCATGAGCTTTGTGCCCTCCAGTGTGGATGTACCAGTGGGGGCGACTCTGCGTCTAACCCTGAAAAACACCGGCTCTGAAGTGCATGATTTAGTGCTGGCAACCGGGCAAACCACCGGGCGTTTAGCGGTGGGGGAGAGTAAAACCATTACGGTTAACAATGTGCGCGAGCCAATTGCTGGCTGGTGCTCGGTGGCCGGACACCGCGCCATGGGGATGGTGTTTGACGTGAAAGTGGCCGGGGTTTCTAGCAACACTAGCCACAGCGGGCACCAGCATGCGGCCAGCAGCCAAAGCGCCCAGGTGGATCTAAACTGGCAGCCGCCCAGCTACTTTAAAGCCCACGATGCACGCGCCCCACGCCCCCAGGCGGCGGGCACAGTGCACCGTCACACTCTGCGCGTTAGCGAAATAACCGCCCAGGTGGGGGCGGGGGTAACCCAAAAACGCATGACCTATAACGGCGGCGTGCCAGGCCCGGTGCTACGCGGCCAGGTAGGTGACCGCTTTGAAATAACCCTGGTCAATGACGGCACCATGAGTCACTCCATTGACTTCCATGCCGGAGTGCTGGCGCCCGATAAACCCATGCGTTCAATCTCGCCGGGCCAAAGCCTGCAATACAACTTCACCGCCACCCGCAGCGGTATTTGGCTCTACCACTGCTCAACTGCGCCCATGAGTGTGCACTTGGCGGCGGGTATGCATGGCGCGGTGATTATTGACCCGCCCGGGCTTAGCCAGGTGGACCACGAGTTTGTGCTGATCCAGTCAGAAATCTACCTGGGCCCTGAAGGTGGGTCCACTGATGAAGCTAAAGTGGCCGCTAAAACCCCAGATCTAATGGCGTTTAACGGCATGGCTTTCCAATACAAGTACCGCCCCTTGCAGGTGGCGGTAGGTCAGCGGGTGCGGTTTTGGCTGATGGACGCTGGCCCTTCACTGCCGTGTACTTTCCACGTGGTGGGCGGCCAGTTTGACCAGGTGTTTTATGAGGGTGCCTGGACGCTGGGTGGCCCTGACCAGATCGGTTCGCGTTGGTCAGGTGGCTCGCAGGCGCTAAACCTGGGGCCCTGCCAGGGTGGCTTTGTGGAATTCGTGCCGCCACAGGCGGGCCACTACAGCTTTGTCACTCACGCTTTTGCCGACATGGAAAAAGGCGCCATGGGTGTGCTGCAGGTGCAGTAGCTAGTCACGTGCACTAGCCGTTTAGGCGCAGTCGCAAATGCCTGCCGAGCAGGTAGTTTTGTTGCGTTTTAGCTCTACCAGCCAGGCGCTAGCCAGCTGCGGGTGTAGCTTGAGCTCAGCGCTAGAAACCACCCTCACGCCGCTGGAACGCGTCAGCAGCTCAGCAATATAGGCCTCGTGAATGATGCACACCAGAGGGTGGGGCCAGCCACCTTTAGCGAATGGGCAAGAGCGCAGCACTAGCTTGTTTTTGGCTAGTTCCGGCGAAAAACCCATAACCGTGAAGATGGGCCTGAGCTGGTCAATGGCGTTTTCTAGGCGCTGGTTAGCCTCAGCTAGCCCGTTGGCGTCGTCCGCCGTGTCAGCACCTGCCTCGCTTAGGTTGCTAGGCTCGCTGGTGCTGGCATGGTTAGCTGCTACGGCTGCACTTGCTGCTTCTGCGCTGCTAACGGCGCTGGGGGCGACGGCGCCACTGGTGCCCTGGGCGCCGCTTTGGGCGGGTTGCGGGCAGGTTAAGCCCGCCCAGTTTTTACCTACCGCAATAGCCTGGGCTACGCCGTCGCTACCTTCAGCTAAAGAAATTGCGGTAGCAGTAATAACATCCAGGTAGGTGCTTAAAATCTGGTTGGGATCCAGGGTGGTGACGCTATAAAGCAAGGTCGGACGTCCGCGCTTACCCGTGCGCAGCGGCAGCGTGGTAACCAAGCCAGCGTTTAACAGTGCATCAAGATGCTCACGGGCAGTGTTGGGGTGCAGCTTTAAGGTTTTAGCCACCTCAGCACTGGAAATAGGCTGGCCCGCGCCCTCAACTACTTCTAAAACTCGCCTTTGCGCCGGCAACAGGCTGATTTGCGAGCGAATATCATTCAGTGATGAACGCACACTAGTTGGGTATGGAAGCGGTGAATGGGTCATGCGATGCCTCGCCAGATTGCTAGGTGGGTGGACCTTAGTCCCAGTCTACGTTACAAGTGTTTTTAAGCTTTAGTTGGATCTTGAGCATCCAAGGAGGCTGTCAGTAGGCGTCTAAAAGAATCTACCCGCCCGCAGCGAGTTTCGCGCGTGGATGCATCTTGTGCTTTAGCCGCCCACTGGTCAAGTGCACAGTCAATCACTCCAGGTTCGTGGCTGCAGCCACGTGGGCACTCTTGGGCTACCTGAGCCAAATCAGCAAAGCCGCGCAAGACGTCGTCGGCGGCCACATGCGCCACCCCAAAGGAACGCACCCCGGGGGTGTCAATTACCCAGCCGCCATCGGGATTAACCACAGCCTGCAAGTTAGTGGAGGTGTGGCGACCGCGCCCAGTAACCTCATTGACATGCCCAGTTACTCGGTTAGCAGCCGGAACTAGGGCGTTAATCAGGGTGGATTTACCCACCCCAGAGTGGCCTACCAGCACCGAAACCTTACCGGCCAGGGCCTGACGCACCACCTCAATGCCGCTAATGCCACTTTCAGTGATAGTGGTTGCTAAACAACGCACCCCCAGGGGCTGATACAGGCTCAGCAGCTCGGTGGGGTCAGCTAGGTCAGATTTAGTCAGCACCAGCAGCGGCTCCATGCCGGCGTCGTAGGCGGCCACCAAATAGCGGTCAATCATACGTGGACGCGGCGGTGGATCAGCTAAAGCCGTGACCACCACCAACAAATCGGCGTTAGCCACCACCGGTTTTTGTGAGCCGGCGCTGTCTCCATCCTCAGCGCTACGTAGCAGCAGGGTGCGCCGGGGCTCAATACGCACCATACGGGCCAGGGTGTCTTTACGCCCCGACACGTCACCAACCACCGCCACTTGGTCACCCACAACCACTTTGCCTCGGCCCAGCTCGCGGGCCTTCATGGCGGTAATATCGCCGCTACCATCCTCAGTTAGGGATGGGTCATCTAGGTGAATACGGTAATGGCCGCGATCAATACGGGTAACCATGCCGGTGACGGCATCAGCATGAGCCGGGCGCACTTTAGTACGTGGACGCGAACCCTTACCGGGACGCACCCGCACACGCGGATCATCGGTACCAATATCGCGTCTAGCCAATAGCCTCTCCTGCACTCTTAAGCATGGCGTCCCAAAGCTGGGTGAATGTGGGCATGGTTTTGGCGGTGGCATCCACATCATCCAGGCTAATTCCGGGCAAATTTAGACCAATAATAGCCGCGAAAGTTGCCATGCGGTGATCGGCGTAGGCCTCCAGGTGAGCTGGGTGCAAAGTACAGGGGTGGAAAATTAAATAATCCTGGCCCTCATCCACGTTCCCCCCAAGTTTGCGGGCCTGGGTGGCAATGGCCGCTAAACGATCAGTTTCGTGACCGCGCAGGTGCCCAATACCCCAAATCTTGCTGGGCTGGCCCTGGCTGGCAGCCACTAAAGCTAGCGCCGCCATGGTGGGCACCAGCTCGCCTTCCGCGCTGGCATCACGTTCAATGCCGCGCAGGGCGCCGCTGGAGCTAACTTGCAGCGTGCCCTGTTCTAACTGCACCTGGGCACCGAAAAGCTTAAGGATTTCCAGCCAGTTAGCCCCCACCTGGGTGGTGTGGGTGGGCCAATGCAAAATCCGCACCTGTCCGCCCCCGGTGGCCACTAGCGGCGCGGCAATAAAAGGCCCCGCATTGGAAAGATCAGGTTCAATCACGCTGCGGCCCCCGCGCGGGCGCCCACTAACGCACCAGCTCAGCTGCTGGGCGTGGTAATCCTCGGGAGCCTGTACTTGCACGCCGCATTGGCGCAAGCTGGCTACACTCATCTGCAAATGCGGAACAGATACCAAAGGCTGCTTAGCGCTGACAGTTAAGCTTTGCGCCTTGGCCCCCAGGGGCAAAGCTGCCCCCAGATACAGCAGGGCAGAGACAAACTGGCTCGATTTTGAGCCATCCACCTGCACCTGTAGCTGCTCTTGGGGTTTTAAACCAGTGCCATGAATAGTGAAAGGCAAACGCCCACGCTGCCCATGCCAGTCAAAGCTGGCCCCCAACGCCTCTAGGGCATCGGTTAGCGGCTCCATAGGCCGAGCCAAAGCTGCCTGATCACCGGTGAAAGTCAAGCTAACGCCCAAGGCCAGTGCCAGAGGCGGCACAAAGCGCATCACTGTGCCCGCCAGACCGCAGTCAATAACCGGGGCAGGGGAGCGCTGCGCCTGCCCGCCTGCCGGTTTTTGGCCAGCAGCCAATGGGGTTACCTGTAGCAGATCACCATGCCAGGTAAAGCGAGCCCCTAAAGTCTCTAGCGCCGCGCGCATCAAGGCAGTGTCGCGGCTTTCCAGCAGACCCTCAATTTGGCTGGGGGTATCGGCCAGCGCCGCCAGTAGCAATGCGCGCGCACTTAAAGACTTAGAGCCCGGCAGTGAAACAGTGGCGTCAATCGGTTCACTTGGGGTAGGGCAGGGCCAAGCTTGCATCAGTCCTGCTCTTTGCGCCGACGGCGGCAGCAACGGCCCAGGCCGTGGCCATGTCCCTGAATCCCATGTGCGTGCCCGTGAGGCTGCTTGCCGTGCTTGCGGCACTGGCCCGGCTGACCATGATTGTGCTTGCGGCAGTGATCGTGACCGGGGTGAGAGCCATGTGCCTTGCCGTTACAGCCCTGGCCAGCGGCGTCGTCGTTGGCAGCAACCCGCTTAAGCTTGCGACGCTGGCAAGCGGCCACCCCCAAAGCCAACAAGCCCGCACTAAGCGCAGCCCCACGCAGCGCCGGAGTCAGCGCCACCACCAGCTGCCGGCCATTGAAATAAGTGGAATTAATCAACGTAACCGGCACATTCAAAGCTGCCAGCGTATAGGCACTAGCCGCAGGGGCAATCGACAAACTCAAAGCCGTCCCCGCAACCACGCTAACCGCCCCAGTAGCCGTAGCCGCCTTTTCAACCAGCGCCACCGGCGGCGTGGTTAAACCATAGGAACCTGCATACTCCAACAAACCATTAGCACGCTGGGCATGTTCATCACTATTAACCACAGCATCCAAACCATCAATGATGAAAGGCATAGCCGCTAAAGGACGCAAGAAAGGCAAAAGCACGCTCATAAATCCCATTGTCTCAAATAGGCCAGCATTGCTGATAGAGAAACCCTAAACGAACGGGAATCACCACCGCCCCCAAAACGTTTAAGCCGGCATGAAATCACGATCCACCCGGCGCGTCGCGCCCGCAACCGCTAGGCTGGTAAGTGATGAGTGAACAAACAACCGAAACGGACGCGCAGCGCTCAGCTCGCTTCCAGGCGGACGCTCTGCCTTACCTCGACCAGCTTTACGGGGCTGCCCTACGCATGACCCGCAACAGCTCTGACGCCGAGGACCTGGTGCAAGACACCTACATGAAAGCCTTCGCAGCTTTCAACCAGTACCAGGACGGCACCAACCTTAAAGCCTGGCTGTACCGGATTTTGACCAATACCTTCATCAACTCCTACCGCAAAAAGCAACGCCAGCCCATACAGGCAGATTCAGACTCTGTTGAGGACTGGCAGCTGCATCGGGCCGCCAGCCACGATTCGGTAGGACTACCCAGTGCGGAAGACTTCGCCCTGGACTCTCTGCCCGACAGTGAAATCAAGTCTGCCCTGCAAGAGCTCAGCGAAGACCGCCGCCTGGCCGTGTACCTAGCGGATGTTGAAGGTTTCTCCTACAAAGAGATCGCCGAAATCATGGATACCCCGCTAGGCACGGTTATGTCGCGTTTGCACCGAGGACGCGCCCAGCTACGCGAGTTACTAGCCGACTATGCACGTGACTACGGTTACAAGCAGAACGCTGAACCTAGCGCAGCCGCTGTGAAGGAGGAAACTCATGCCTGAAACCATCGCGAAAGGCTGTTCCTGCGCCGAGACTTTAGCGCACCTACACGCCTTTGTTGATCGCGAATGCGACGAACAACTCACCGCCCGCCTGCAGGCCCACGTGGCCGGGTGCTCCCACTGTAAAGCCCAGGCCGACGCCGTACGTCACTTACAGGGTCTGTTGCGCTCGCGGTGTGCTGAGCAAGCCCCGCAATCCCTGGTGGAGCGGGTACGTACCCAACTGGCAGTGGTTAGCTCTACTTGCGCATGTACTCCTAGCCTGTGTGAATGCGGCCATGGAGGGGCAGAAAGGCGCACCACTATGGTGACTACTTCCACCACAGTGGTTAGCGATTCGGCTGTAGCGAGAGTATCTCACTCGGTGACCTATCAGGGTTAGCGGCGCTTGTCACTTGGTGGCATGGCGTCGAATGTGTAAAAATAGCCTAGTTATATGCCCCCTCGTGGGGTGTTAGTCCCTATTACGAGGAGGCCAGTATGTCCAAGCGCGGTCGTAAGCGTAAGGCCCGTGCCAAGGGCGGCGCTAACCACGGTAAGCGTCCCAACGCCTGAGTAAAACTTAGCGCTGAGCACCCAAGGTGCTCAGCGCTTTTTGTTTATGCAGCCAGTGGCAGGCGGCGGGGGGGCGGCGGCGAGACCTAGCGCGGCCGAGCCTTAGCTTTTACAGCCCCAGCCACTGGTTCCAACCCCGGTGCAGTACCAACCAAGCCAGCAGGCCGTAACCCGCCTGGCCGGGGTAGGCGCCGTCGTTAAGTGCAATGTCAGTAAGCCACTGCTCATGCTTAACCAGCGGGGTATAGGTGTCCACGTAGGTGACATTGCGGCGGCGGCACACCTCACGGGCCGCATTGTTTAAGGCCGCCAGGGCCTTCGGGTCGGGCACAGTCAGTGGCGGCGGCCCTACCATCAGGCATTCAAGCTTTTCGTACATCACGGCGGCGTCGATGATATTGGCTAAAGCCAGGCTAGAGCGGGCAGTGCTGACATTGTGGGTAACATCTGCCACCCCAACCCCAATTACCAGTAGGTTGCGGGCGCCAGGAACAACCCGGCGGGCAGCCTCATCGCGCCAACGGTTAGACAACTGGGCGCTAACTTCCCCAGGAACGGCCAGCGTAGACCAGGAGGGGGCATCAATAACCTCTAGCGAGTTGGTGCGCGCCATAACGCGTCCCACCCAGCCCAGGGCCCGTGCATCTCCGCGACCTGTAATCAGCTCATCGCCAATGAAGATCAGGTTGATCTCACTCACGGCCAGCATCCTTCCTGCTTGACTAGGGAAAAATCGTAGCATTGGCCCGGCCTGCAGATGCTGACCGGGCCAATACGCGCGTGTCTTTAGCGAGCAAAGCCCTACTTAGCGGGCAAAAGCCCTACTTAGCGGGCAAAAGCCTCGTCTAGGAGCAGCTTTTGCTGAGCTACGTGAGCTGCTGAAGTACCCACAGCCGGGGCGGCAGCCTCAGGGCGAGCCACCACTCGCGGCAAGCGTCCAGCCGTGATCGAGTCAGGCAGGTGCAGGGCCAACCAAGGCCAAGCGCCCTGGTTACGCGGCTCATCCTGGACCCAAACCAGCTCGGCTCCCGCAAACGGTGCCAGGGCCTCCAACAGGGCTGGCTCGTCGAGAGGATAGAGCTGCTCTAGACGCACAATGGCAGTGTGCTTATCTTCCGCGTGCTGGCGGTGGGCCAGCAGATCCCAGTAGATACGGCCTGAGCATAGCAGCACTCGATCCACCTTGTTCTCGGCGGCAGCAGCTAAAACTTCCGGATCAGTTTCACCAATGACAGTTTGCATGCCGCCGCTGATGAAGTCTTCTACCGGCGAGACGGTGGCCTTCAAACGCAGCATCTGCTTGGGGCTGATCAGGATCAAAGGCCGGTGCGGTTCACGCCGGGCCTGGTCACGCAGGGTGTGGAAGTGGTTAGCCGGGGTGGAAGGCTGTACCACGCGCATGTTGTCCTGGGCGCATAGCTGCAGGTAGCGCTCAATTCGGGCGCTAGAGTGGTCCGGGCCCTGGCCTTCCAAACCGTGCGGTAGCAGCAGGACCAAGCCAGAGCGCTGGCCCCACTTTTGCTCAGCAGAAGAGACATACTCATCAATTACGGTCTGGGCGCCATTAGCGAAGTCGCCAAACTGGCCTTCCCAAATGTTTAGACCCTCGGTGCGTTCTACTGAATAGCCGTATTCAAAGGCCATGGCCCCGTATTCGCTTAGCAGCGAGTCAATAATAGACAGCTTGGCTTGGTCGGGGGTCAGGTAGTCCAACGGGGTCCATTCTGAACCGTTGCGCTGGTCGTGCATGACGGCGTGGCGCTGGGCGAAGGTGGCACGGCGTACGTCTTCACCGGTCATGTGTACCGGTACGCCCTCCATCAGCAGCGAGCCAAAGGCCAAAAGCTCGCCAAAGCCCCAGTCAATGTCGCCTTGGCGGCTCATAGTTTGGCGCTTGCGTAACAGGTTCATCAGCTTGCTGTGTACCTGGAAGCCTTCAGGGACAGATACCTGGGCGTCACCGATACGCTCAATTACCTCACGGGCTACCGCAGTGGGCTGTGAATGTGAAGTTTCGCCAGCCTTAGGGCCACTGTAGGCAGGGGTGTCAGCATTGAGGTGACCGGCGCGGGCCTCGTTAAGGATGTGTTCAAGGTTGTCGCGGTAGGCGTCAAGTAGCTGCTCACACTGTTCTTCAGTGAGGTCTCCGCGCCCCACCAGGTTGGTTGTGTAAACCGAGAAGGTAGAGGGCTTGCGGTCGATCAAGTTGTACATAACCGGCTGGGTCATTGAGGGGTCGTCACCCTCGTTGTGACCACGACGACGGTAGCAAACCAGGTCAATAATGACGTCCTTGTGGAATTCTTGGCGGTATTCCCAAGCCCAGCGGGCTACGCGTGCCACAGATTCGGGGGCGTCACCGTTTACGTGGAAGATCGGCACCTGTAGACCCTTAGCCAGGTCCGAGGGGTAGGTGGTGGAGCGTCCCAGCGCATTACCGGTGGTGAAACCGATCTGGTTGTTGACGATCACATGAATAGTGCCGCCGGTGTGGTAACCGGGCAGCTGGCTCATATTGAGCACTTCGTAAACCACGCCCTGGCCTGCAAATGCGGCGTCACCATGCACCAAAATCGGCAAAACATTGTAGCTGCCGTCAGCGCCGGAGCCGCTGCGGTCTAGCTTGGCGCGCACAATACCTTCCAGCACCCCATCTACTGTCTCCAGGTGGGAGGGGTTGGCGGCCAGGGAAACCTTGGTGGTCACATCATCGGTGCCGGTGAAGGTGCCGGTGGTGCCCAGGTGGTATTTGACGTCACCAGAACCCTGGCCGTTGGTCAGGTAGTTACCGTCAAACTCGTCAAAGACCTGGCCGTAAGACTTGCCGGCAATATTGGTAAGCACGTTTAGGCGGCCACGGTGAGCCATACCAATAGCGGCTTCTTCAATGCCATCATGAGCGGCGGCGTCGATCAGGCGGTCCAGCAGCACAATCAGTGACTCGCCACCTTCTAGCGAGAAGCGCTTTTGGCCCACGTACTTGGTTTGCAAGAACACTTCGAATGCTTCTGCCTGCATCAGCTTGGTTAGGATGCGACGGCGCTCAGCAGTATCAATGCTGGGGGTGACACCTTCCATGCGTTCTTGCCACCAGCGACGCTGGGCTGGGTCTTGGATATGCATGTATTCCACGCCCACATAACGCGAGTAGGCGTCACGCAGCAGCTGCAAAATTTCGCGCAAGGTGGCACGGTCCTTGCCACCTAGACCACCGGTGGGGAAAACCCGGTCTAGGTCCCACAAGCTCAGCCCGTAGGAGGAGAAGTTTAGATCAGGGTGACGGCGCAGGCGGTAGGCCAGCGGGTCAGTGTCGGCGGCTAGGTGTCCGCGCTGACGGAAAGCGTGAATCAGCTCAGCTACACGGGCTGGCTTGCCGGCGTCGGCTAGCCGGTCGTAGGTGACGTCCTGGTCCCAGTGCACCGGTTCGTGGGGGATACGCAGGGCCTTGAAAGAGCGGTTCCAGAAGCCATCTAGCCCCATCAGCTTGCGTTCCATTAGGCGCAGCAGTTCACCGGACTGAGCACCTTGGATGACGCGGTGATCGTAGGTGTTAGACAGCGTCAAGACCTTGCCTACAGCCTGGCGGGCCAGGGTTTCGGGGCTGGCACCAGCAAACGCGGCCGGGTAGGTCATAGCGCCCACGCCCATGATCAGACCCTGGCCGGGCATAAGGCGCGGCACAGAGTTAAGGGTGCCGATCATGCCAGGGTTGGTTAAGGTGGCGGTGGTGTCCTTGAAGTCATCTACAGTCAGCTGCCCCTTGCGGGCTTTAACTACCAGTGCGTCGTAGGCGTCAATGAAACTAGCCAGGTCTAGTGTGTCGGCGTTCTTAACGCTGGGGACCAGCAGACGACGCTCACCGTTGGCGCTGGGCACGTCAATTGCCAGACCCAGGTTTACGTGGGCGGGGTTGTGTAGCGCCGGCTTACCCTTTTCATCCAGGGTGTAAGCCACATTCATTTCCGGCATCTCTGCCAGCGACTCCACCAGGGCCCAAGCGATCAGGTGAGTGAAGGAAACCTTGCCACCACGCGTGGAAGCTAGGTGAGTGTTGATTAGCAGACGGTTTTCAATCAGCACCTTAGCCGGGATGGCACGGGCAGAGGTGGCGGTAGGAATCTGGAGGGAAGCCTCCATGTTCTTAGCGGTGCGGGCGCTGGCTCCCTTTAGGGTGTCAACGCTTTCCACCACGCCGTTACTGGTTTCGCTAGCGTCACTATGCGCCTGGTTGTAGGCATAAGGGGAGGT
>ERZ773031.546-NODE-546-length-20257-cov-9.629096_pt1 | contig 20257 bp, 16 predicted proteins | sample MGYA00511666_ERZ773031 | MGnify/ENA primary metagenome ERZ773031 (study PRJEB29015, sample SAMEA2738135) | human oral metagenome | biome: human oral; feature: human-associated habitat; material: saliva | place: China | collected 2250 ...
CGTCGGGTCCAGGATCGCGCTCAGGGTGCGCGCGCGGAAGCCCAGGTCGATGTCCGCGAGGAGGACCGCGCCGGTCACGTGGTCCGTGTAGGTGATGCCCAGGCCGGCGACCTGGACGCGGCCGCCGCGGCCCTTCGCGGAGAAGGAGCGGCGCGAGCGGTACCAGGGGCGAGGCTTAACCGGGGGCAGGTGCACGGGGGCTGTGAGGGCGACCTCGTTGCGGGTGTTGCTGTTTGTGTTCGTTGCCGCGCTGTTGCTTGCGGTGTTGGCGGGCGTAAGCTCCTGGGCGGGCTGCTGCGGCTCGGCCTGCGAGGTGGGCGCGGTTCCGGGTGCGATGTCGCTGACGGTCTCGGCTGCGGTTGCTGCTGCGGTTACTGCGGTTGCGCCGGTTGCGAGCGCGGTGGGCGTCGCCTCGACCGTGTCCTGAGGCAGGAGGGGGCCGTCGGACACGAGGGTCTCCTGCAGGTCCTGCGTGCCGTCGTCGGCGAGCGCAGCTGCGGCTTCCTGCGCGGAGGGTGCGCCGGCCTCGTCGAGGGCGCTGATCGTCTCCTCGACCGACGGGGTGGACAGCTCGGACAGGGCATCCGCCATCGACTGGGTGGTGGGCTCCGAGGTGGCCGTGGGCTCGGTGGCAGCTTGCTCGGCGGCGGCGTGCTCGACGGCAGCCGTCACGTCGGCCAGGTCCTGGCCTTCCGAACCGTGCAGGTTTTCACGCGGGTCATTCGACATGCCCCCATTGTTTCAGGATCGCGCCCCTCGTGTCGCAGTGGCGCGCGGAAGTGGGTGGGGTGATACGTTTGTGAGGTCCTGCGAGCGCTCGACGCGACAGCAGTCGCGGTGTTCCCCGGCAGGGGATGATCCCGTGTAGTGCATCAGGTAGTGCATCAGGAGGACGTATTCCCCGCGAAAGCGGGGATTTTTCTTTCGGAGAGCAAGCGTGGCAGCTTTTGTTACAACGAAGGGAACGTGTATTGCATAAGAAAATTTTTCTGTTATAGTTACCCCATCACCCCTGATGAGGTGGTGGCGGTCCTATAGGGGCTGTCGGGCTCAACATTTTCAGAGTAAGCGCACGCCCTCATGCTAGCGCGCGTGAATTGCTCGGAGGATGGTTTCGACTCAAGGAAGAGGAAATGGCCCGAAAAGACAAGAAAAGCTTAGTAACGCCTGCGCGAGAAATTGCAGGACCTCCCGATTTTCCTTCAGCCCAGCCCACTCTGGGATGTGCTGACCTTTCCGAACTGGCCAGGAGTTTCTGGGCCAAAAGCGGAGATGGCGGGAGCTGGTTATCTGTTGTGCAGCACCTGATGGATGCCGCTGACATTGCCGGGTTCCTGTTCGATGACTACCTGAGCGAGCATCACCGTCGGCTAATGGCCTCGGTTTGGGGAGGAGATCGTGCCAAGGCCCGGGCCTCTTTCGTATTCCTGGCGGGGATACATGACGTTGGTAAGGTGGACATTCGCTTCACATGTCAGCGCCAAGATCTGGCGGAGTTGATCCGGCGCCAGGGCCTTGTTGTCCTTCGTAAGCGTGACTACCCTGAGCGTTCCCTTCTTCCCCATGGCCTCGTCAGTCAGTTTGCATTTCAGGAGGAAGTAGCTGCGGGGCACGGTGATGGATCGCGTGCTCTCCAATGGGCAATCCTCGTTGGTGTCCATCATGGTCGATACCCGGATGCGGGTGCCGTGTATGTCGCACGACAGCAGTACAGGACACAAGAAGGTTCGCGTGAGGATGATCCCCGTTGGGGTCAGGTGCGCTCGGAAATTCTTCGATGGATGGCGGCGCGCAGTGGGTTCCCGCTCATTGCGCCGGGCACAGCACTGCCGGAGCTGCCTATCGCGGTGGCGTCCGCCTATGCCTCGGCCCTCGTGATTGCGGACTGGCTTGCTTCCAACGAGGATTACTTCCCGCTTCGGCCTCGGCCGGTCGGTGAGACTGGAAAGCTGTCGATTGAGGGATATCCAGAGCTCACCGCAGACCAGCAGCGTGATCGTGTCGAGCGCGCATGGAAGCGAGCGGCTTTCCCGTCTCCCCTGCGCATTCCTGAGGCTCCGACTGGTGAGGTTGGAGAGTTCTACCGTCACCGTTTCGGGTGGCCGGCCTCGTACCGGCCGACTGAGGCTCAGCGCGCCGCCATTGAAATCGCGACATGCGAGGACCCGGACCTCATGATCGTCGAGGCCCCACCGGGGTCAGGGAAGACCGAGCTGGCCTTCGCTGCCGCCGAGGTTCTGATGCGTGCTCGGGGGCTGCAGGGAGTATTCGTCGCGCTGCCCACTCAGGCGACGACGAATGCGATGTTCGAGCGCGTCACGGCCTGGCTGACGAGCATCCTGGGCGATGAACCACAGAAGCTCGGCATCCAGCTCGCACACGGGAAAAACAGCCTCAACGAGTCGTTCGTGAAGCTCCTCGAGCGCGGCAAGAGCCCCCTCGAAGTGCACGACGATGACGAGGACTGTGGTCTTCACGCGAGTCGTTGGATGGGCCAGCGCTGGCGCTCAACCCTGTCGCCCGTCGTGGTCGGCACGATCGACCAGGTGCTGCTTGCAGCCCTCAAGTCGCGTCATGTGCTGGTGCGTCACCTTGGGCTCATGGGCAAGGTCGTCGTCATCGACGAGGTGCACGCCGCCGACGAATACATGGAGACATACCTGGAAGCCGCCCTGACGTGGCTCGGTATGTACGGAATTCCAGTCGTTTTGCTGTCGGCAACCCTGCCGCCCGCGCGGCGTTCCGCGCTCCTTGAGGCCTATCGCCGAGGTCGTGGCTCGTCCGGTGTGGGTGCTGAGTCGGTCGACGGCATGATCGGCTATCCGGCTATTTCTACGGTGTCCGCCACGGGCGTGCGTGTCCATGAGATTCAGGGTGAGGCAGAGGTCCCCAAGCGGATCATCCCGACTTCGCTCGGATCGTCCCGTGAGATTGCGGAGCTGCTAGACCGCGAGCTTGCCGAGGGGGGTTGCGCCGTCGTCATCCGCAATACGGTTCGCGAGGCACAGGAAACATACGAGGCAGTGAAGTCTGTGTTCGGGCGTGAGCAGGTCACCCTACTGCACTCGCGTTTCCTGGCCGCCGAACGGGCGGCTCGTGATCGCCGGATGCTCGAACTTTTTGGGAAAGATAGTGCGCAGCGTCCCCTCAGGCACGTTGTCGTTGCGACGCAGGTGATTGAGCAAAGCCTTGATGTCGACTTCGACCTCATGCTCACTGACCCGGCACCCATGGACCTCGTGCTGCAGCGTATCGGACGACTTCACAGGCACGACAGAGCCGAGCGGCCAAGCGGGCTTCGTGGTGCCAGGTGTCTCTTGATTATTGAAGATACTGCTTCCGCTCCCTGGGCATACTCACGTGGGACTGACTACGTGTATGCGCGCTACGCCGCCCTGAGAACCCTGGGGATCGCTGCTGATCGAGGAGAAATACTCGTTCGAGAGCCGCTGGACTACGCGGAATTGACAACCCTGGCGTATGACGATGATGCCTCGGTCGGTCCTGAGCAATGGCACGAGGACCTCGATGCTTCCTTGAAACAGCGAGACAAAGCGCGTGCACAAGCACAAGCGAAAGCGACGAGTTGGTGTCTCTACGAAGACAACACGCCCTCCTGGCAGGCCCTCGAACTCGAGGAAAAGTTCCTCGGCAATGCTGCAACCGGTGACGATTTAAAGGGACCGGGAGTCGCAGTTGCTCGCGCCGCAGTGCGCGATGGGGAAGACCAGATCCCCGTCCTCATCGTCGCCCTCGATCCCGAGCTTGGCAATGTGCCGATGGCTCCTCCAATCAGTGGAGCGCTAGACGACGAGACGCCTCTCGCAGTCGGCGAATACAACGCTCGAGGGCGTATCACCGACATCTGCTCGTGGAGCGTGTCCCTGCCACCGTGGGCGTTGCGCGCTCGCGGGCAGAGGATCGACGAGGCGGTGGACGCAGTTGCAGGTGCTATCTGGGATGATCCCATCACGGCGGAATGGGTGTGTCGCGAGCACCCGTTCCTGGTGGGAGAACTGATCCTCGCGATGTACAAAACTCCCGATGGGGAGCGCCTCACGCGCGACCTGTACGGACACACATTTACATACTCTGTAGAAAGTGGAATGGAGGTGCAGGGTCAATGAAGAACCCTGAGTACAACCTACTCGACGAGCCGTGGATACCCGTACGGCTCGTCGATGGGACCATCGCTGATGTCGGCCTGCTGGAGCTACTCCGGCGCACGACCGACATCGCGGACCTAGCGTGCGAGCTACCCACGCAGAGCATCGCAATTCAGCGATTGATCCTGGCAATCGCGTATCGTGTGGCCACTCCGCGCGATGCTCGCGACTGGGTCAGGCAGTGGGACGACGGAGCTCCAACAGAGCAGATGATCGAGTACCTCGAACAATGGAGGGATCGTTTCTACCTGTTCGGAGGCCGCTTCCCCTTCATGCAGGTGGCGGATTTGCGCACGGAGAAAGATGAAGAAAAAACGCTAGATGCAGTTGTAGCTTGTGTGCCGAAAGAGGAGAAACGACTTTTCTCGACGCGACAAGGTTCTGGGATAGCACAGCTTTCTCCATCAGACGCTGCACGCTGGCTCGTTCACGCACAGGCCTATGACCCTTCCGGCATCCGTTCAGGAGCAGTTGGCGATTCTCAGGTCAAGGGAGGAAAAGGCTATCCAATCGGCCCGGCGTGGTGCGGACACCTAGGACTCGTGTGGCTCAAAGGTCAGGACCTCGACGAGACGCTCGTCCTGAACCTGATTCCTGCGTCCACGGCGGAGTTGCGTGGCGTTGACAGCTCGACCGAATGGGGAGCGTGCAGCTGGGAGGCCTCAGAACCGGAAACCTCGCTTCGTGGGGATTACTCCCTCCTCGATCCTGCGGGCACTCCCAAGGAGCTGAGCATCCCTCGTCTTCTCACCTGGCATTCCCGCCGCATCAGGCTGGTTGGCGACTCGTCGGGTGTGACGGGCGTCGTCTTGGCACAGGGAGACAAGCTTGCTCCGCAGGAGATGCGGCTCTATGAACCGCAGAGCCTGTGGAGGTACTCAACCCCGCAATCCAAGAAGTTTAAGACCGATGTCTACATGCCTCGTAAATTCGAAGCGGGTCGCGCTCTCTGGCGTAACCTGCCCGGCACCCTTCCCACGGTGACAACCGTGCAGGGCGTGGACAAGCAGCCCAAGCGGGAGTTCCTCCCCTCTGCGACGCTGTCTTTCCATTACCAGCTCGACAATGCCTCGATTGAAACTGCTTATCCCAGGGTCATGCGGATTCAGGCTGTTGGCGTCACCTACGGTCCGCAGGAATCGACGTTCGAGGATATTTACTCAGATGAGCTGACGTTGTCGGTTGCCGTCATGCGAGTCGAACGCGAGGATCTGTCCGCCGAGATCGACCGGCAGGTTCGCCTGACAGAAGATGTCGCCAGGGATGTGGGAACTCTTGCGGCAAACCTTGCGCGTGCCGCCGGCGAGAGCGGAGACGGTGCCGGTGATGGTGCTCGAGACCGCGCTAAGGAGCTCTTCTTCTCCGCTGTCGACAACGATTTCAGGGCCTGGCTAACCCAGGTTGATGGGCTCGGAAGCGCACGGGATGTCGGGCGTCGGTGGGAGTGCGCTCTGTGGCAGCACGCTACGGACATCCAGGCCGAACTCGTTAGGGGTGCCTCGTCGTCGGCAATCATCGGCCGGGATACCGGCAGAGGATTCATGAACATCGGTGTCGCCGAAAACATTTTCCGGGCGGCGCTTAACAAACGTCTCCCGGTGCACAACACTAACCAGGAAGGAACGAAATGACCAGCAATGATGCTGCTCCGGAGACCCCTCCGGATGGCGGTGCGAAAGGGTTGTCGACGCACGGCGCGGTGTATGGCCGCGTCGGGGGGTTGATCGTGAATAGACTCTGGAAGGAGACTCCGTCGGCACGTGCTCTTCGCGCGCAGCTGAGGGGAGCGCTTTCGCGAGAAGCTGGATCGGTGCCCGAGCTGTGGGACCTCACGCTCGATGGCCGCCCCGGCTATCTGGGCGACGAGCCGACCAGAGGCGAGAAAGCGGTCCATGGTGCTCTCACTCTCTGGGCCCTCCATCAGGGCTCGAATACGAGGCCCATGCACGATACGTCGGACCGTCCGCGCAGCTTCGCTTCCGCGATCCGAGTCGTAGCCGAGGGACAAAGCGGCGACAAGCGGGCCGAGGAAGCACCGATCTATCGGCGTTTTTCCGCGGCCGTTCAGGCCCCCACATTCGAGGGGCTTCTCGTACATCTGCGTTCGCTTGTCTCTCAACTCGAGGCTGCCGAGGTTCCCTGTGACTACGCGGGGCTTGCAGCTGACCTCTTCACGTGGCAGGACCCGTGTCGTCGCACGTCCGTCATGCGCAACTGGGGGCGTCAGTTTGCTCGTCCCACTGAAACTGTCCACCCTGATACTGCCTCTGACGAGTGACGTCGAGGCAACGCAATCAAACAAACTTCATTTGTGAAAGGAAAGACAATGTCCGTCTTCGTTGATATCCACGTCCTGCAGACCCTTCCTCCTTCGAACCCGAACCGTGATGATACGGGTGCTCCGAAGACAGGTGTCTTCGGAGGTGTAAGCCGCATGCGGATCTCATCTCAGGCAATTAAGCGGGCAGCACGGGATGATTTTGAGAAGTCACTTGAGGAATCATTTAAGGGAATTCGTTCGAAAAGAATTCCCTCTGTACTCAAGACCAAGATTCTGAAGCGTAAGCCTGATACCAATGAAGATGCTCTATCAAAGATGGTCTCGACCATTGTTGCGTGGACTTATCTCGGACACAAAGACACGAAGAAGAAGCGCGATAAGTTTCTTAAGGAAGTAAAGAAGAACCCGGAACGCGCATTCGAAGAAGTTGATGCGCTCTGGTTCGTATCGAACGCCGAGTTGGATTCTTACGTGGATGCGATTATTGAGGATTCCGCCGAGTCCGATATTGAGAAGGCTTTCAAGAACAGAAAGTTCGATAAGGTGTCGACCAAGGAAGATCAGTCCGTTGCAGTTGCGCTTTTCGGTCGTATGGTTGCTAGCAATGTCAATCTGAAGATTGACGCTGCGTGCCAGGTCGCCCACGCGATCGGTGTCGGCGCGGTTGAGCGCGAGTACGACTACTACACGGCCGTCGACGACGAGAAGAAGCGCAACGATGAGGCCGACGAGGGTGCGGGCATGATCGGTACCATCGAGTTCGCATCCGCGACGGTGTACCGCTATGCGACGATCAACGTTGGTATGCTTCGCGAAAATCTGGGAGACGATGCGGTTGTGGATCGTGCCATTGAGCTCTTCGTGGATAGTTTTGTTCGGTCGATGCCGACCGGTAAGATCACGACGTTTGCGAACCGTACTCTGCCCGACGCTGTCCTGGTTCAGGTGCGCAACGATCAGCCGATCAACATGGCGGGTGCCTTCGAAGAACCGATCGTCGCGGGGCAGCGCGGTTTCGCCGAGCCTGCCGTCAAGCGTTTCGTCGAGTTCGAGTCCAAGCTGCGCGACCTCACCGGTCTTGAGCCTGTTGGCTCTCTCGCCACGTGGACCACTCCTCGGGGCGAGGGTTTCTCCGCACTGGGTGCCCAGGTTCGCCTGGTCGATCTGGGCAGCGCGACGGTGGACGCTGTGCGAGGCGAGCGATGAGTTCGGTACTCGTCTTGCGACTGGCTGGCCCCATGCAGTCGTGGGGCTCGTCCAGTCGATTCACGCGCAGGTCGACGGAGGCTTTTCCCACGAAGAGCGCGCTGGTCGGTCTGCTCGCGGCGGCGCAGGGACGCAGGCGCAGCGATCCGATCGAGGACCTGGCCGGGCTTCGTTTCGCCGTGCGGGTGGATCAGCCGGGGCAGTTGCTCCGCGACTTTCATACGGCGCATCGGGGTGATACGTCGATGCCTCTTTCCGACCGCTTCTATTGGGCGGATGCGACGTTCGGTGCCTTCGTTGAGGGACCGGATGACGTGATCGAGGGGTTGTCGCAGGCGATTCTTCGGCCGGTGTTCCCTCTGTACCTCGGTCGTCGCTCGTGTCCGCCAACCATGCCCTTGCGCCTCGCCGTGCGTCGAGGGGACGCGTGGGAGGCCGTGCGGGAAACACCGTGGATGGCATCCGCGTACTACCAAAAGAAGCAGCGCTACGAGCAGTACGTGTCCGTCCGCGTAGTTGCCGATCAGGGGATTATCCCTTCCGACGTGGGTGTCTCGTTCGAGCACACCATCCAGGACGTGCCGATCAGCTTTGACTCCGAACGCCGTACCTACACTCTGCGAACTGTCGAGGAGGCGCGCGTCGATCTGGAGAATCCGCAGTATGTGGAGGCGCGGCCGAACGCCGGCCCGGGCCTCGTCCATGACCCGATGGAGGTGCTCTGATGTATTTGACACGCGTCTACCTCAACCTGCACCGCAGGGGTGCTCGGCAGCTCATGCGGAGCCGTCAGGTTCTGCATGCGGCCGTCATGAATTGTTTCCCGCCGGGCGCCTTGGAGGGTGCTGGAATGCCTCGCGTGCTGTGGCGCCTGGATCGTCCTCCATTCGCGAGAAGTGGTCCTTCTCGGCAGGGGAGCCCCTCGTGTGCGCTCTTCATCTCGAGCCCGGTTCCCCCGGATCCCTCGCATATCGTGGAGGAGGCTGGCTACGCGACCGAGGGCGGGGTAGTCGTCCGCGACATGAGTACCTTCCTCGATGGGTTGTCGACTGGACAGAGGTGGGGGTTCCGTCTCTGTGTCAACCCGACTTTCCGAGAGGCAGGTCAGACCAACGCGCGTGGCCAGAAGAAGATCCTCGCGCACGTCACACAGGATCAACAAACGCAGTGGGTCTTGGATCGCTCTGAGCGGCTCGGATTCCGTGTGTTGACTTCTGCCGAGTACGGTGGGGATCTGCCCGTCCTGGAGGATCGGGATGGTCGCCGCGTCGACGGGGCGAACCTCTTGATTAATGGGGTTGAACGTAGCATTGCCGAGTTCAAGCGGCAGGGCGCGCGAGTGACGCTCGCTGTCGCGACTTTCGAGGGAGTGCTCGAGGTGACGGATCCGGATGCTCTTCGCCACGGCCTCGTTCATGGGGTGGGCCGGGGCAAAGCATACGGCTGTGGACTGCTGACCCTCTCACGGGCATGAGACCGATCCCTGGGGTGAGGCCCCCTGATCCGAAGGACTTGGTGCGCGTTCGGGACCGGCTGACGTTCCTCTACGTCGAGCGGTGCACGATTAACCGGGACTCGAACGCGATCACCGTGGCCGACGGTCATGGAATCGCCCACGTCCCAGCGGCGGCGCTGTCGGTGCTGCTGCTGGGACCCGGGGTGCGGATCACGCACTCGGCGGTCTCGGTGCTTTCTGAGAGCGGTTCGACCATCGTGTGGGTGGGCGAGAACGGGGTGAGGTACTACGCGCATGGCACCCCGCCATCGCGATCCTCGCGGTTGCTGGAGGCACAGGCTCGTGCGGTGAGTGATCCGTCGATGCGACTGACCGTCGCGCGCAACATGTACCTGATGCGTTTTGCGGGCGAGGACGTGTCGAAGCTGAGTCTTCAGCAGTTGCGCGGACGCGAGGGAGCTCGCGTGCGTCGCTTGTATCGTGAGCACTCGCAGCGCACGGGCGTGCCCTGGGACAGGCGCGAGTATGACCCAGACAACTTCGAGGACGGGTCGGTCGTTAATCAGGCGCTGTCGGCCGCCAACTCGGCGATCTATGGTGTCGTCCACGCGGTGATCGTCGCGCTGGGGTGCAGCCCTGGGTTGGGCTTCGTTCACAACGGGACCTACCGTTCGTTCGTGTATGACATTGCTGATCTGTACAAGGCTGACCTCACTATCCCCATTGCTTTCGATGTGGCTGCATCGCCCTCGGACGAGGCCGTGGGTAGTGCAGCGAGGAAGGCCGTGCGTGACGCAGTTCGGGAGTTTCGGCTCCTGGAGCGGTGTGTTGCCGACATTAAGGGACTTTTGTCGGTGTCTGGTGCCTTGGATGTCGAGGACGACGAGGACCTCATTGTGGACGACCTACGCCTGTGGGATGACCATGAAGGGACAGTCGCGGCGGGTGTGTCCTACGAAGAGGGCGACTTCTCGTGATTGTTCTCGTCTTGTCTGCGGTTCCTGAGGGGTTGCGGGGTCACGTGACGCGGTGGCTCATGGAGATTTCTCCCGGAGTTTTCGTTGGGACTCTCAGTGCCCGTGTGCGCGAGCGTCTGTGGGAGATTGTCACAGAGAACATGAAGACAGGGCGGGCGGTCCTGGTCTATCGGGCGCGCAACGAGCAGGGTCTTGCCTTTTTGACCTGGAACGATCCGTGGAAGCCCGTCGACTTCGATGGCCTGACCCTGATGATGCGCCCCTACTACTCGGAAGGACGAGGGCAGTATTCCGAGCCTGATCCTGCGGCGCGTCAGTTGCGTAAGCGGCGCTCAATGAGTAACTTTCAGAGGAGACGGCAAGCTCAAGGGTTTCCAAGATCCGACCGATCCGCTCGATAAAAGCGCAGGTCAGAAAGTGTTTTCCCCGCCTACGCGGGGATGAGCCGTACGGGCGTTGGTACGCCGAAGGCCACGGCGCGTTTTCCCCGCCTACGCGGGGATGAGCCCTCATCACCTACGGCGACCCTGACGGCCAGGGCGTTTTCCCCGCCTACGCGGGGATGAGCCCTGACCGACTGACGGTATGTCGCCGTTTTCGTTGTTTTCCCCGCCTACGCGGGGATGAGCCCTAGGGATATGTGAGACTGTCGCCACATATGGAGTTTTCCCCGCCTACGCGGGGATGAGCCCCGGTCGCACCGCCCTATAGCCACTCGTTAGGGGTTTTCCCCGCCTACGCGGGGATGAGCCGGTCGCCGTAGACGTGGCCGCCTCCGCCGCGACGTTTTCCCCGCCTACGCGGGGATGAGCCCGTCACGGTTCCCGCCGATGCCCTGACCGGCGAGTTTTCCCCGCCTACGCGGGGATGAGCCTGACCACCACGACCTGGACCAAGGCAGAGCGCTGTTTTCCCCGCCTACGCGGGGATGAGCCCCAGCCGCCGTGGACCTTGCATCGATGTTCGACGTTTTCCCCGCCTACGCGGGGATGAGCCGGAGAGACCAGCCGTTCACCTTGACACTGGAAAGTTTTCCCCGCCTACGCGGGGATGAGCCTAGTACCGCGCGCTTCCAGCACGTGGACTACAAGTTTTCCCCGCCTACGCGGGGATGAGCCTCGCCGGAGCCAAAGACTCTGCGAGCTTCGCCGGTTTTCCCCGCCTACGCGGGGATGAGCCTGATTTCGACCGGGATGTCCTGGTCGGCCAGGAGTTTTCCCCGCCTACGCGGGGATGAGCCGGGCGCGCCTCGCGTGGTGCATCGGCGTCCTCGAGTTTTCCCCGCCTACGCGGGGATGAGCCGACTCCGGCACTCCATCCAGGCGTGTCACACGCGTTTTCCCCGCCTACGCGGGGATGAGCCGTAGAGTCACTAGCGAGGTCCTCGCGCAAATCAGTTTTCCCCGCCTACGCGGGGATGAGCCGTCCTGGAGGGCCGGAATTGCGACATCCTTTGCGTTTTCCCCGCCTACGCGGGGATGAGCCCAAGAACAGGGAATCCGTGCTGATTTGGAGCGAGTTTTCCCCGCCTACGCGGGGATGAGCCGGTCTAGGTACCGGTCCCGATACGTCCTCGTCGGTTTTCCCCGCCTACGCGGGGATGAGCCGTCGGACGCTGGCTTGTCGACCTGGACGAAGCCGTTTTCCCCGCCTACGCGGGGATGAGCCGGGCCACCCGAACACGACCATCAAGGAATCCGGGTTTTCCCCGCCTACGCGGGGATGAGCCCACGGCCTGCAGCGCGCGTGCCCTGCAGCGAGAGTTTTCCCCGCCTACGCGGGGATGAGCCGCAAAGCGGCGCGCGCTGACACGCTTCATTCACGTTTTCCCCGCCTACGCGGGGATGAGCCAGTACTTCAACGACTGATCTAACCCGAGAACGGCGTTTTCCCCGCCTACGCGGGGATGAGCCTCGTTACGGTCCTCGACGCGATCGACCCCGACCGTTTTCCCCGCCTACGCGGGGATGAGCCTCAGCCTATGGCCTCACTCGCATCACTCATGGGGTTTTCCCCGCCTACGCGGGGATGAGCCAGCGCAGAGCGCGTGACCCAGCTCGTGCATGATGTTTTCCCCGCCTACGCGGGGATGAGCCCAGTGACATCCGTCAGCATACTGTCAAGTGAGTGTTTTCCCCGCCTACGCGGGGATGAGCCCAGTGCCATGCGCGATCGTAATCATGCACGAGCGTTTTCCCCGCCTACGCGGGGATGAGCCCTTGCCTATTCCAATTAAGTGACCTACCATGTCGTTTTCCCCGCCTACGCGGGGATGAGCCGCCAGCGCCCGACAACTCTGTGCCCAGGGGAACGTTTTCCCCGCCTACGCGGGGATGAGCCCGTTTCCAGGCGGTCAGGGTGATAACCGTCGATGTTTTCCCCGCCTACGCGGGGATGAGCCCCCGGCGCGGCGCATGCCGACCGTCGTCGTTGCGTTTTCCCCGCCTACGCGGGGATGAGCCTGGTGGATAACGATGCCGAGGGGGTCGCCGTAGGTTTTCCCCGCCTACGCGGGGATGAGCCGTGACCCGATACATGCGCGCGGCTGGCCTCAATGTTTTCCCCGCCTACGCGGGGATGAGCCGATTACGCGGACCGGTACGGCCCGCAAGACCCCGTTTTCCCCGCCTACGCGGGGATGAGCCCGGACGGGCGATCTAGTCGCCGTCCAGAGGGTGGTTTTCCCCGCCTACGCGGGGATGAGCCGACCGGCCAGCCGTGATCGGGCGCGCCCTGATCGTTTTCCCCGCCTACGCGGGGATGAGCCGAAGGCGGCGTGAGCATGGCAAAGCTGACCACCGTTTTCCCCGCCTACGCGGGGATGAGCCGGTGATGATGTCCGTCTTGCCGAAACGCATCGGGTTTTCCCCGCCTACGCGGGGATGAGCCTGACCGGGGGGTCCCAGGCGGTGCGACTTTTCCGTTTTCCCCGCCTACGCGGGGATGAGCCCTACGGGATACCTCCAGGCCCCCGGGTCGTGCGGTTTTCCCCGCCTACGCGGGGATGAGCCGCGGCGGCGGGTTTGTCCTGTCTTTTGCAATTGGTTTTCCCCGCCTACGCGGGGATGAGCCCTATGGATTGTCTCGACCAAAGGCACTGACAAAGTTTTCCCCGCCTACGCGGGGATGAGCCCTCGACCCGCACGACCCGGGGGCCTGGAGGTATGTTTTCCCCGCCTACGCGGGGATGAGCCTGTCTCGGAACTATACGTAACAAGATCAAGTAAGTTTTCCCCGCCTACGCGGGGATGAGCCCGCGGCGCTCGCTTCCATCAGGACTAGGGACAGGTTTTCCCCGCCTACGCGGGGATGAGCCCTTGGCATTGCGTTTGCCATTGCTAACGATCTGGTTTTCCCCGCCTACGCGGGGATGAGCCGGTCGAGGCGGCCCCCGAGGCGCCCACGTGGGCGTTTTCCCCGCCTACGCGGGGATGAGCCGGACATGCAGATGTTCGCCGCCGAATTGCTCACGTTTTCCCCGCCCACGCGGGGATGAGCCGCGCCGTGAGCGTCGGCTGTCTGCTCCATGATGGTTTTCCCCGCCCACGCGGGGATGAGCCCGCTCTATATCCAATTACGAGCGCGCCGCGCGCGTTTTCCCCGCCCACGCGGGGATGAGCCCGCGAGCCTGGAGCGCGCGAATGAGCTGCGAGCGTTTTCCCCGCCCACGCGGGGATGAGCCACCCCATCACCGGCGAATGCCGGTGCTCAGACTAGTTTTCCCCGCCCACGCGGGGATGAGCCGGGCTGTGACTGAAGGGGCCCTCATCGAGATCGGTTTTCCCCGCCCACGCGGGGATGAGCCCCACCATCATCGATGCTTCGTCAGTCATCGGAGGTTTTCCCCGCCCACGCGGGGATGAGCCGGCATCCTGGTGCGGCCGTCCAACATTCCCAGGGTTTTCCCCGCCCACGCGGGGATGAGCCCTTCACGGGCATCTACGCGCCCGACCGATACGGGTTTTCCCCGCCCACGCGGGGATGAGCCCGCGGGCCGTGAGGTCTGCGCCGGGCGCTTCGAGTTTTCCCCGCCCACGCGGGGATGAGCCAGGGCGGGAAGGCTCGGACTGTGCCCGTTCCTGAGTTTTCCCCGCCCACGCGGGGATGAGCCGCGCTGCCCGTAGTTGTTGAGCGGATCACCGGGGTTTTCCCCGCCCACGCGGGGATGAGCCGCACCATTTGGGACGATGTGTGTACACTCACGGGTTTTCCCCGCCCACGCGGGGATGAGCCCGGAAACGTTCAAGTTTACCCTCGTGCAGGCGCGTTTTCCCCGCCCACGCGGGGATGAGCCGCGCCCGAGGCCAATCAGTTTCCCTGGCCGAGAGTTTTCCCCGCCCACGCGGGGATGAGCCCGGCGGCCTCCCCGAAACCCTGACGCTCCGCGTGTTTTCCCCGCCCACGCGGGGATGAGCCCGCCTCTCGGTTGAGCGCGGCCTGGAGCTTGGAGTTTTCCCCGCCCACGCGGGGATGAGCCTCCTCGTCGGAGGCCTCGGGACGACACTCAATGGTTTTCCCCGCCCACGCGGGGATGAGCCTGGTCCGCTGCGCACGTTTGGGCGCGAGACACAGTTTCCCCGCCCACGCGGGGATGAGCCTGAACTAAACCAGCCGTATGACTCTCGCACAGGGTTTTCCCCGCCCACGCGGGGATGAGCCCTCACGAGTATTCGTGCACCAGTCCTGCCACAAGTTTTCCCCGCCCACGCGGGGATGAGCCGGCCTCGCCCGTGAGATCAAAGGCCTTGGTCACGTTTTCCCCGCCCACGCGGGGATGAGCCCGGCGATGACGCCACATTCGACTGGATCGCAATGTTTTCCCCGCCCACGCGGGGATGAGCCCCCTGGATGAGGCTCTTACCGGCGTTCCATAGGGTTTTCCCCGCCCACGCGGGGATGAGCCAGTGTTCCTGATGGCCAGAGAGGGGCAGGTATCCGTTTTCCCCGCCCACGCGGGGATGAGCCCTTCCCAGCAGCCGGGGCCGGTTGGGACTTCGAGTTTTCCCCGCCCACGCGGGGATGAGCCCGGTGCGGGGGTCCAGGTGATCGCCCGTGCCTGGTTTTCCCCGCCCACGCGGGGATGAGCCGCGCCTTTTCAATACGGGTGATTGTATCCCCGTGTTTTCCCCGCCCACGCGGGGATGAGCCCACGCTCATGAGCGTACCTGCAAAGCAGACCGCGTTTTCCCCGCCCACGCGGGGATGAGCCGGCCGCGTTCGACTTCGGGCACACCGTCCACGGGTTTTCCCCGCCCACGCGGGGATGAGCCCGTTGTCTGGCTGACGCCGGAACGCTTGATATGGTTTTCCCCGCCCACGCGGGGATGAGCCCCCCGGGGGTTGGGACCCGTCCTGGGCGCTCCCGTTTTCCCCGCCCACGCGGGGATGAGCCCGGCATCAAGGGCCGGTCGCGCCTCGGGTCGTGGTTTTCCCCGCCCACGCGGGGATGAGCCGAACACCCTGAGCTTCGCGGGTGTCGCGTCGGAGTTTTCCCCGCCCACGCGGGGATGAGCCTTGGTTCTCCAGGTTCCACCCGGATTCCTGTGGGTTTTCCCCGCCCACGCGGGGATGAGCCGCGCGCGCCGACCTGGCCGCGTCGAAGGCGGAAGTTTTCCCCGCCCACGCGGGGATGAGCCTTATCATGGCACACACTTTCAAGACCGACCCCTGTTTTCCCCGCCCACGCGGGGATGAGCCTCCACCGCTGCCACGCCTCGATGACCCAGGCGGGTTTTCCCCGCCCACGCGGGGATGAGCCCCGGTGTGCCTGGCATCCACGGGCTCGCCCGTAGTTTTCCCCGCCCACGCGGGGATGAGCCCCCGCATGACGTGCCCGGGGTCATCGAGTGTGAGTTTTCCCCGCCCACGCGGGGATGAGCCGCCCGGACGGACCACCGAGACGGCCCGGGCGAGGTTTTCCCCGCCCACGCGGGGATGAGCCGGCCTTGAAGCCTGCGACGAATGTCCCGATCACGTTTTCCCCGCCCACGCGGGGATGAGCCGCCGTCGATCACGAGGCGACCGGCTGGCGTGAGGTTTTCCCCGCCCACGCGGGGATGAGCCCGGCGCGACAATGACCGTCGCACACACACACGTTTTCCCCGCCCACGCGGGGATGAGCCTACACCGACGATGAGATTCGGGCCTGCGACGTGGTTTTCCCCGCCCACGCGGGGATGAGCCCGGTTTATTCATGAGGCCGATTTCCGAGGACGGGTTTTCCCCGCCCACGCGGGGATGAGCCCATGGTTGTTTGTGTCGTTGGTTACTTAGTGTGGTTTTCCCCGCCCACGCGGGGATGAGCCCACTACCCGCTAGAATCTATGCAAGAAACCATAGTTTTCCCCGCCCACGCGGGGATGAGCCCTAAAGCTTAGTGGGCGTGTGTGTGTTGTCAGTTTTCCCCGCCCACGCGGGGATGAGCCTCTTGGATCCAGCCCAGGTCATTGATCGGGCTTGTTTTCCCCGCCCACGCGGGGATGAGCCGGCATTACCGACCCAGCAGCCGACACCATCAAGGTTTTCCCCGCCCACGCGGGGATGAGCCCGACTGATCTAATAACAGAACGGCCCCGCTCCCGTTTTCCCCGCCCACGCGGGGATGAGCCGCTAGAGTCATCACCGAGGGAAAGCCCGGACGGGTTTTCCCCGCCCACGCGGGGATGAGCCCAACCAAATGTGACACAGTTCACACGCTGACGAGTTTTCCCCGCCCACGCGGGGATGAGCCCACGCGCGTATACCACCTTGGTTGGGAGTTGTCGTTTTCCCCGCCCACGCGGGGATGAGCCCCCAGCCGCGTCGAGCTGGGCGAGCGCCTGCCGGTTTTCCCCGCCCACGCGGGGATGAGCCCTACCCCGACTACAGGCCCCGCAGCCTGTTCCCGTTTTCCCCGCCCACGCGGGGATGAGCCGAATTGGCCTGCAGCTCACGGAGAATGATGAGCGTTTTCCCCGCCCACGCGGGGATGAGCCTGGAAAAAGATTCTGCGCCACTTCCCCGACGAGGTTTTCCCCGCCCACGCGGGGATGAGCCCACCGCCCTTCGTGTTGACCACTGCCACCACACGTTTTCCCCGCCCACGCGGGGATGAGCCGGAAGCGCGGGGGGAAGCATGGCACCCCTCCCAGTTTTCCCCGCCCACGCGGGGATGAGCCCCAAGTAACCACACGGCGCGCCCAAAAAATTGCGTTTTCCCCGCCCACGCGGGGATGAGCCGTTATGAGGCTTGAAGTCTTCCTGCGTTTCATCGTTTTCCCCGCCCACGCGGGGATGAGCCCGACGACCACGCGGCGGAGAACAGGCCGGACACGTTTTCCCCGCCCGCGCGGGGATGAGCCCACACCCAGGTCGAGGGCGCGGGACAGGGCGTCGTTTTCCCCGCCCACGCGGGGATGAGCCAGCGCGTCCTGAAGTGCGGGTTCGACGCGTCGAGGTTTTCCCCGCCCACGCGGGGATGAGCCGAAATTCTACGACGCCGAGTACGACGACGACGAGTTTTCCCCGCCCACGCGGGGATGAGCCCCTGGCCACAGCCGACAGTCCATCCCCCTGCCCGTTTTCCCCGCCCACGCGGGGATGAGCCGGAACGCGCGCGTATAGCATCGACACAGCAGGAGTTTTCCCCGCCCACGCGGGGATGAGCCCGACAGTGTAGAGCGCATCTGCCACACACTCAGGTTTTCCCCGCCCACGCGGGGATGAGCCGGAAGCCACTGCCCTATTGATGGGCCTGTCGAAGTTTTCCCCGCCCACGCGGGGATGAGCCGCTACCTTGTCAAGCCGGATGGGAAGTGAATAGGTTTTCCCCGCCCACGCGGGGATGAGCCGGTGCGACACAATGAGGAACGGGAGGATTACAAGTTTTCCCCGCCCACGCGGGGATGAGCCCGAGAATCGCCGACGTGCGGGGGTAGGGGGTGAGTTTTCCCCGCCCACGCGGGGATGAGCCCGATGCGCAAACAGCGCACACACACAACAACAAGTTTTCCCCGCCCACGCGGGGATGAGCCCGCCGGTGCCCTCCTCCAGGTGGAGGCTAACGGGTTTTCCCCGCCCACGCGGGGATGAGCCCAGGGTCTGTCGGACATAAACCACACCCTCCAAGTTTTCCCCGCCCACGCGGGGATGAGCCCGCACGCCTAGGACATACGGATTTGATTTACATGTTTTCCCCGCCCACGCGGGGATGAGCCCGCTCACGCCAGGTGCAAGCCTGGCCCCGTGTGGTTTTCCCCGCCCACGCGGGGATGAGCCCCGGCGTCGGTGGCGGCGACCATGCCCGTGAGCGTTTTCCCCGCCCACGCGGGGATGAGCCGGTTCCGAGGAGGGTGCCGACGCTCGCCCTAGAGTTTTCCCCGCCCACGCGGGGATGAGCCCGTGACCGACTCGTAGTAAGCGTGCCGAGTCTCGTTTTCCCCGCCCACGCGGGGATGAGCCCACGAGGCGTGCATTTCCGTAGCCTCACCGAAGGTTTTCCCCGCCCACGCGGGGATGAGCCCCGCAACGCCTGGGATACCCGCGCATGGAACCAGTTTTCCCCGCCCACGCGGGGATGAGCCGCACAAGATTTGGGCAGCCGGAGCCGCCCTCACGTGTTTTCCCCGCCCACGCGGGGATGAGCCCCGCGCGACGCGCGGACTCACCTACTACCCATCGTTTTCCCCGCCCACGCGGGGATGAGCCTATTCACTACACGAAACGCGACCGGCATACATGGTTTTCCCCGCCCACGCGGGGATGAGCCGGGGTCTAGAAGGCTGTTTGAGGGACTTTCAGGGTTTTCCCCGCCCACGCGGGGATGAGCCCTCATGGACGGCGTCGAATGGCTGAAAGCGCACGTTTTCCCCGCCCACGCGGGGATGAGCCCACGATTCACCCGATTCCGAGTGGGAGATACGGGTTTTCCCCGCCCACGCGGGGATGAGCCGTTCTTCAAGGTGGAAGTCAACCCTTGGTCAGCGTTTTCCCCGCCCACGCGGGGATGAGCCGCTCGGTTCGATTCCGAGACGGGGAGCGATGCGGTTTTCCCCGCCCACGCGGGGATGAGCCGCGAAAGCACCCATGGCACACACCTACAAGACTGTTTTCCCCGCCCACGCGGGGATGAGCCGGGGCCGATGATGAGCCACCCACTCCCCGATCTGTTTTCCCCGCCCACGCGGGGATGAGCCGGGTCCGCGCGATCGATTAGTCCCAGACTATCAGTTTTCCCCGCCCACGCGGGGATGAGCCCTCGGCATGCACGCCAGCGACGGTGAGGAGAGAGTTTTCCCCGCCCACGCGGGGATGAGCCGCGGCGGGCCGGTGGGCGCTCGGCGAGTCTCGCGTTTTCCCCGCCCACGCGGGGATGAGCCGGGTTTGACTGTCGCCGAGTGGTCCAACGCATGGTTTTCCCCGCCCACGCGGGGATGAGCCTGACCAGGCCAAGACACGCGGCGGTGGTCAGCGGTTTTCCCCGCCCACGCGGGGATGAGCCGATCACGTCCTGCATCGCCAGACACATGATGTGGTTTTCCGGCTCTTCGCATTTTGGGGTGTGGGGGGTGGTGTTGGCATGGGGTCGGGGCCTGCCCGATGATTGAGGTTGCGACACTTCAAACGCTGGGAGGCCCCGACATGTCTCATGCTACCTTTTCTGCTCCGGATATGACGGCTTATTGTGGGTTGGAGGAGCTGGGCTTGGTGGCTGTGGGGATGCGCTGCCAGGGGGGCGGGTTCGTCCTGAAGTGTCGTGCGGCTAGTCCTGCTCGGCTGTGTCCAGGGTGTGGGCGCCCGGGGTATTCGCTGGGGTCGCGTACCCGGCGCTTAGCGCACGAACCGCGGGGGCATCAGCCCACAACGCTGGCGGTGTATGTGGGACGTTACCGATGTCGCGCGTGTTCTCGCTCCTGGTGTGATGACATCAGCCAGGTGGCTCCCCCACGCGCCAAACTCTCCTTTGGGGCCTTGCGCTGGGGACTTGTGTGCTTGATCGCTGACAATATGTCCATGAATCGGATCGCCGCTCACCTGGCGGTAGCCTGGCATACCGCCAACGAGGCGATACTGGCCTATGGGGAAGAACTCCTGCTGGCGGATTCGACTCGTTTTGAAGGCGTGCGCGTCATTGGGGTTGATGAGCACGTGTGGCGTCATCGGGGTGGGGACAGGTACGCCACGGTGATCGTGG
>ERZ773031.547-NODE-547-length-20243-cov-86.048346_pt1 | contig 20243 bp, 10 predicted proteins | sample MGYA00511666_ERZ773031 | MGnify/ENA primary metagenome ERZ773031 (study PRJEB29015, sample SAMEA2738135) | human oral metagenome | biome: human oral; feature: human-associated habitat; material: saliva | place: China | collected 2250 ...
TGCTAATGAACGGTCAAGCTACCATTAGCGACTGATACGGTAAATTATCGTTTATCTGTTCATTTAACGCTATCTTTTTATCAATTCTAAGCAATATATTAACCACATTGTCCTGTTGTTTCTTTTCAGGTAACGGGACAAGAACTTCTTCAAACACACTTTTACTTAGTATAGGTGTTCTTGTTACTGATGCTATCGAAAACAAATATTCTTTTTTTCCACATAGCCAATAATAAACATAATATGGATTATATTCTTCTTTTATTTCCGTTATAGAATTAATTTGTTGATTTGTTGCACACTTTTCATTACACATCGCAACATTTCCCATATCCCAACCTATACAGCCCACTAAGATACTTGTTCCGTCAATCGAATTAGATTTAACGCTTTTTAATCCGGCTTCTGTTAATGTTTTTTCTGATTTTTTTACAAAGTATCCTCCGTGTAATTCTGTTGGAGAAATAAACATATATTGTCCATCGTAGAATTCTTTATGTGCCGTTGCCGGTGTTTTCCCTGTTACAACCTTACCTATCCTTTTTATTGGGACTGACTTGTAATTTATCTTGTTCATAGTTCCTCCGCTTATCCGATATATTTTCGATGAGCAATTTTTACATTGCTTTGTTTTACCATTGCGTACTGCAAGGTCGTATCTATCTTTCTATGCCCCAAGAGTTGTTGCAGTTGCTCAATGGGCATTCCTTTGTCTATTGCCATAGTTGCAAGGGTACGCCTAAACTTGTGCGGGTGTACCTTGTGCAGTCCTAATTGCTTTCCAAATTCTCTTAGCCTTGTTTCTATACCGCCGATTTTCAGCCTTTCGTGCGGTGCTTTCAGCGATACAAAAAGTGCTGGGTTATCGTCGGTTCTGCTGTTTAGGTAATTTTGCAAATGTATCTTTGTTCGTGCGTCAAAATAGACCACTCGTTCCTTGTTGCCTTTACCGAACACGATACATTCTCGCTCGTTAAAATCAATATCATTTCTGTTGAGCAACACCATTTCGCCGACACGCATACCCGTTGAAGCCAGCATATCAATCATTGCCAAATCTCTCGGCTCTGTGCAATTATCTCTCATAAGCTCTAACGCTTCATCGGAATATGTTTCTTTAATGTTAGTGCCGGTTTTGACCTTATGTATTCGCCTTACAGGGCTTTTCAGTATATAGTCCTCGTCCTCAAGCCACGAAAAGAAGCTGGAAAGAATGCGGCGGATATTATCAATCGTAACCTTGCTTGATTTTTTCTTTTCCTGATACTCGGTCAGGTATCGCCTTATGTCGTCGGTTTCAATGTGCTTTACACTTTTGCCGACAGTCGCAATCATCATTTCGATAGTTGCTTTGTAGTATTTAAGAGATTTCTCGGAACAGCCCTCGATTCGCTTTGCTGATAGGAACAGTTCCACATAGTTCTGCTCCGAGATTTCCTTTTCACTTTCAATTTTTGTTACCTCATAACCAAAAAGCGTATGCTGCAATACCTCTTGCAAGCGTTCTGTCTGTGCGTTGTTCAAGAAAGGTAACATAGCCTGAACAACATCTGTAATTAAATTTTGTTTCATTAGTCAATTCTCCTTTTGTTTAACTTAGAGAACGACTACGGAGTGGGTAGTCCCCTGATTTAACTCTCGCCACCCACAAGAGTTATGGGATGTATGTTAAACGATAATTTACCGTATCAGTCGTTGATGGTGGCTTGACCGTTCATTAGCATAGGGAGTAGCCAATCTCGGAGAGCAATTAACTCCTGATTTTCTCTTGTGTTTTCAGAAATTACATTGAACATAGGATTTACTTGTTCGTTAAATATCTGAAGTTCCTCAAAATCAGGAATATAAATATGTCTGTCCTTCAATAATGGCTTTTGCAAATGTTTTAATCCTGTACCTTGAAAGAATTTTTGATTAAGTTCTGGTTTTATTGATATTAAAAGCAGGTACAAATAATCTGACATATTTTTATTGGAAGAAATACACCAAGTATCTGTGGAATAAGCTGCTTCGCCAACATAAAATTTAACATCGGCATTACCTCCGGTATTTAAAAAGCAGTTCCGACCATTTACAAATGAAGTATCCCATTTCAAAATAGCTGAGCCACTTGTGAAAAATGGATATTCTCCCGTTGATTGTTTTGCTTCGCCTACTTGAACAGACGATTTATCTGCTTCGGCAAGAATATCTTTCAACTTTCCATTAGGAATTCTGCCATAGAATGAGTACATATAAATATCGTAAGCCATAGCCAGTAAATTATCGTTTATCTTATTATTTGTCCGAACTTTCATTTCTATTTTATATAATAAATCGCCAATTCTTACCTGTTCTTCATAATCAGGCAAATATACATACAAAAACGAAAAAATATCCTCATTAAAACTTGCCCTCAAGGTCATTATAGTATTACAATCCAACACTTTCCGAAAATACTTACTTCTCAAGAAAAAAGCAATATATTTCGAGTACACAATCCCCGTTGTTTTAGGTCTTAGTCTTTTCACGAAACCACTAAAAGTTGCTTTTGGATAGTCCTTTGTCGCAACACAACTCATCGCTAAAGCATCCACTGTTTCACTTGTTCTCGTAATAAATACATCGTCTTTTTTTACAGAATATATTTCTTGTTCTTTAATAGATGTATTCATTAAATCCGATAATTCCTCGGGAAGAAAATAATTATTAAACACCGTACTAAATGATACAAATGGAGAACCGTGTCCAGATTGCGCTTTTGATGAAGATATGCCCGAACTCATTTCATATAAATCACTGAATTTGTACTTTGTAAGTTTACTCATACTTCACCTTCTTTAACTGTTCCATAATCTCGGTTTTGAGCTTATCTCCCTCTGCAAAGTATTCTTTTAATTTTGCCTGATACTCATCCATTTTTGCCTGAAATTCTTCTTGTGTTAATTCTACATAATCAATCTTTACATCAAAATATTGACCGGCTGCAAGTGAATATTTCTTTCCTTTTATCTCCTCATAAGTAACTGCAACGGAAAAATCCTCTACAGCTTCTTTATTGTTAAATGTATCAACTATTTTATTGATTTCTTCCGGACGCAATCTTCTTTTTTGATTATTACCGTCTTTGTATTCTTCTCCCAACTTAGAAGCATCAATAAGGACAACTTTCTTGTTCTCCTTTGATTTATCAAAGAATAAAACAGATACATTTGTGCCGGTATTTGCGAAAACATTGGACGGCATACTAATTGCTCCACTAATAATTTCTTTATCAACAATGTGTTTTAACACCTTGCTTTCAACACCTGATTTTGCCGTTAAAAATCCAGTTGGAACAACAATCGCACCTTTTCCATTGCTTTTAAGCGAATTTATGACATGCTGAATGAAGAGCGTATAAATTGCCATACTCTCTTTTTTCTTAGCAGGAATTTTCGGAACGCCACCCCAAAAACGAACGGGCATTTGATCTAATTTCGCTTTATTCTCAGAAAAATCCATTTTAAAAGGCGGATTAGATACTACATAATCAAATTGTCTAAGTTCTTTTCCATCATCGCTTTTATGATATGGGCTAACTAAGGTATCTCCTTGAATAGCATGATCTAAAGAAGAAACTAAGCCATTCAAAATAAGGTTTAACTTCAACATTTTATTACTTCTTTGAGATATATCCTGAGAAAAGATAGTACACCTATCTTCGCCAATTTGGTGTGATAACGCCATAAGCAGTGTGCCTGTTCCCGCCGAAGGATCGTAGCATTCTATGTTGTGCAAATCCTTATTTTCTCCCACAAGCAAGCGAGCCATAATTGTCGCTATTGCATGAGGAGTGTAGTATTCAGCATATTTTCCACCGCCAGCTGTATTATAGTCTTTAATCAAATACTCAAATATAGCTGCAAAAAAATCATAATGTTCATTAAATGCTTCATCAAAAGAAAAATTGATAAGTTTATCCACCAAAGCTCGTGCAAAAGGAGCTCTTTGTGCATCGTCTGTAACATTGGTAGTTATTTTTTCAAATAAGGCTATTTTTGTTTTTTCGGTTGTCTCTGTGGAGAATATTTCCTTATTCTTGTCTGCAATATCCGTCATCGTAGAATCGAAAATGACATCAAAATCACCTTTTGACTGCTGATTCCATAAGTTAGATATTAAATGTTCTGGATTTAATCTTGGAATATCCGGAGAAAGCTGATCGAATAAATCAAGCCTTTCATCCTCTGTCATTTTTCTGTATTCTTCTTCCCATTTAGACGCATTTCGAAGTCTTTCACTAATTTTTTTGACTTCCACTCCGAATTTATCATTCAAGAACTTGAAAAGAAATACTTGAGTGATTATTTTATATTCATTTCCATCGTTACCAAGTCCATAAACCTGGCAAGTAGCTTTTAAATTATCAATTAACTGTATAGTCTGTTCCTTAATATTCATAATTTCTCCCTTAAGCATACATGTAGTAAGAGTTGTACTGATCAAGATATTCTCGACTTACTCTGAATTGAATAAATGACCTATCTTCACGGCTATTTGAAAAATTCATGCTGTTCATTGAGTCTGTTATTTCCTTCATCACAGTTTGCTCAAAATACGCATCTTTCTTCAATATGTCGTTACGATCATAAACCTTACTATCAATATTTCTCTTTATTGTATTCAGCACATCAACAATATCCTCATCGTATTCAGAAGCAATTGGAGTTGCTGAAGTCATCTTTCTTCGCTCATTTTCTTCCTTTATCCTCTTATGCACACGAGCAAACTTAGTATCGCCATTATATCTTCGTAATATGGCAGTATTTTTCCTCTTAATTTCAGCCAATTTCTTCAAAACATCTTCCAATGCTTCCGATTGCTCATTAAATTCTTTGATACTTTCAATTACAAAACCATGTTCTTTAAATCTTTGCATGAAAGCTTCTCTAAGTGTGATATATTCTGGATCATCTTGATCGAAATTTTCGGCAAATTCATTTATGGTTTTTTTCCATTTTTCCTTTATCTCAATGCCTCCAGATATAATCTTCATTTCTTCTTTGCTTATAGATTTGAAACTGAACTCTATATCCTCCATCGCCTTATTGACAATTTGCTTCGTTTCATCATGCATACTGAAAACTTCTTTTTGGTTGATAATATCTATGCAATGTGAAACCTCAGAAATCATTGAAGGCAACCTTGTTATCTCAAGTTTTTCAAATTTTTGTTTCAATTCCTCATCGCCAAAAGTTCTTACAATATTGCACAAATCTCTTGCAGATATAAGCACCTTTTTTAACTTTAACAACTCTTCTTTATCCTCTATTGCTGATATTTCGGAGCTAAAATCCTCTGCATTGTCTATGGTATAGTTAAATAAAACTTGCCTTACTTCTTTCATCTTTGCAACTAATTCTTCAGGACTTTCAAGAACTTGGCTCAGTGTATCCATTGTATTTCCATCGCCTGTTTCAGCAGGATCCTTAAACCTGTTAAGTTCTTTTAGATAAGCTTCATTTGTCTCATCAAAGTTCTTTTTAATATCTGCAAAATCAATGACATATCCATAGTAATTATCTTTGTATGGTCTATTAACTCTCGTCAAAGCTTGTAGAAGATTATGATCTTTCAATTTTCTACCGAAATATAGTCTTTTTAGCCTTGGAGCGTCAAATCCGGTCAAAAGCATATTAAACACAATAAGAATATCTATTGTATTATTTTTCTTGAAATCATTAACTATTTCTTTTCTTGTCTCTTTATCATCGCTATCATGAAGAATTAATCCCGCTTTTAACTTGCTTTTTACAGAAGCGTTGCAATTCAGTTCTTCTTGTATTTCATCGAAATAAGCAAATAGCTTCCTTGCTTGCTCACTTGTTTCGCAAATCACCATTCCGCCTAATGTATCGTCTCCCTGAATTTCTCTGAATTTTTTCAAATCCGAGATAATATATCGTAAAAGCTCTTTCACATAGGAATCGTGTTCTACTATATAGCTTTTCTTTATATCTTTTTTCTCAACCAAATGCTCAATACTGTCATAAATTTCAGAAAGCTTTTCGCGGTATGAAGTTTCAATGTCTTCCCTTATTATTTTCAAGGTATATCCATCTTGAATTGACTTGTCATAATAATAAGTATGCAAGTAATTACCAAACACTTTCCATGAAGCTCTTTCTTCTTTAAGCAAAGGCGTTCCGGTCAAGGCTATCTTTATAGATTCTTGATCCGCATCAAACAGATTTGCCAAGAAACAGCCTTTCGGATTATATCCTCGATGTGCTTCATCGATGATAAATATTCTTTGAAGATTTGTGTCATAATCGTTAATCACGACTTTTTCTTTATCTTCAGCAAATCTTTGAATGTTGACAACTGTGATTTCTGTTTTTCCACTGTTTCCGTCTTGAGATTGGTTTGTTCTGAATTGAGCCATCAGTTCTTTTCTGCTACTTGCAGTTTTGACCACTAAACCTCTTGCCTCAAATTCTGAAGATGCTTGCTCTAACAAATCTAATCTATCTACAATAAAATAAAACTTAGCTACTTTATTCTGTTTTGCATAATAATCTGTTAAGGCATAGGTTAAGTGGTAAGACAATGCTGTTTTTCCACTGCCTTGTGTATGCCAAATAACACCTGATTTAATCCCCTCTTCCAGTTTTTCTATTACAGCAAGCGTTGCAAAAAATTGTTGGTATCTCATAATATGCTTTTGATCTAAGCTTTCAATCTTACCACCATCAATTTCTCTATCTATTCTTACATAAGCAAATCCATATTTCAGAAGAAATAACAGTCTTTGTTTTGAACACATTGATGTAATTATTCTGTTTGTCGGCGTGTTCTCATTTAAATTAGTCTGATATTCTGGAGATGTATGGATTACTTGGCAATTAAAATCTGATAGAATTTGCTTTTCCATATCTTGATTTATATCCAAATACGGAAAATCTTGGATAAATGGAGCTACATCATTGTTGCCAGGATTTTCTTCTCTAAAACAATTGAATTTTGTTGTATCTCTTGCCCCAGTGCAATAAAACGCACCCTGAATAGGTGTTATTCCTCCCAAGGTTTCATACTCCATATTATTAGAGAAAATCATTAGTTGAGTGATGTTAATAAACCTGCGAAATTTCTTGTTTGGAAATCTTTGGTCATTCATCCTCTTGCTTTCCGCAACCATTCCACCTTTATTATTAGGCTTCTTAACTTCAATAAATACAAGAGGAAGCCCATTTACAAAAAGGGTAATGTCCGGTCTGAATTCATCCTGTCCATTTTTACAAGTAAACTCAGCAGTATAATGGAAAGTATTATTGTTTATATTTTCAAAATCAATGAGTTTTGTTGGAGAAATTGCCACTAATCTCTTATAAAAACTCTTGCCTAAATCGTCATTGTCCAATTCCTGCCTTATGTTTCTTAAAACTTCTTCAACTTCTCCAGCATGATCAGGGTTTAATTTTTTGAATTGATCTTTAAAAACTTCTAAAAGAATATTAGTATCTCCATCATACTTAATACCCTTCATATCTTCAGTTATTTTCCCGAAATACTTATATCCCAGGCGAGATAAATGAACCAACGCAGGCATTTGTACTCTTGTAGCCTCATTGAAGTCCTTATTTCTTGAATAATTTTTAACCTCACTCATATTATTCACTCTCCTCACCATTAACAATTGAAACCATATCCGCAAAATCGACATTCAATTTTTTGCCAATTCGATATAAAATCTCCATACTGACAAATTCACCTCTACCCATTTTTGCTATAGTAGCCGGTGCTAAAGATACTTTTTCTGCCAGATCTTTTTTATTCATATTCTTATCAATTAGTATTTTCCATAATCCATTATAGCTAACCTTCATATCTTCACCCCTCTAATTCGTGTTCATGAAGTTTCATTTCATATATTTTACCATAAATTTAGAATTTATTCCATATACAAAAAAAGCCGGTGCAGCCCGAAGACCACACCGACAATTCTTTATCTTTCCGCTTCTTTGGAAGCTTCTTTTTTCTCAGTAGGCTTTGCTTTTTCTTCCGCCTTAAACTTTTTGATTGCTCCAAGGACGGACTCTTTCTTTTCTTCCTGACTCTTCATTTGCTCTTTAGCTTTTAAGAGCTTAGAAGCAAGTATTCTCACATTCGTATGCTCTTTTCCATTATCGTCAATAGATTTTCGCTCCTGACCGAAGAGCTTTACGAAATCACCTTGCTTAAAGTCTTTTGGAATATCGCCCTTTTCTCCATAAGCAGAGCAATTTGTATAGTGCTTATTGCCCTCATCGTCTTTTGATACAACTGAGAAATTGACTACCTTAAAGGCTTCTCCGTTCTTGTTTTCTCGTTCTACTATCTCGACATCACCGACAATATTGCCGACAATATTGACCAGGTCATTGTCTTCTTTCTCAAGACTTGCATTCTCCTTAATCTGACCGCTTTCACGAAGCTCATCAATCATATAGTCAAATTCCTCGTTAAGCAGTGTTAGTGAGTCGTTATTTGTATAGTTGTCATACAATATATCCAATGCTTCCTTGTCATTCACGCCCTTTTCAAAACTGATTAGAGCCTTTGTAAAGTCCTCGTAGTTCTCGTTTGCCATCTGCTCGATGGTATTTCTCATTTCCTTGTAATTCATTATTCATACCTCCATATTTGTTGTTAAAAGTGAATAAGGGACTTAAATCAAGCCCCTTATCGTTCATCATGTTCTTTTGATTTTGTATCTTTTACTTCTTTTTCTTTCTGCTCCGACTGAAATGACCTAATCTGCCCTAAGATAGACGGCTTTTCTTCCTTTGCGTGGAGATTGTCTTCCACATCATAGGTAGACTCAAAGTAGTCACTATCTCTAAAATCATTATCATACCTGTCAGGCACGCCGTCATTATCCAAGTCCTTTGTAAACGGATCATAGAAATTACTTTCATCATCAATTTCAAGACCTAACGCCTGTCTTAGTCCTTCCTCATCAACAGAAACAAATGCACTAAATTCGCCGTTTTCCATTTCAAACTTCATGCAATCAAGAGCCTTTTCTTCGTTTCCGTTTTCTTTGACATAATCGTAATGGCTTATCTCCTTGCCGTTTACAAGCTGCGTAGCCGTAAAATCTTCAAGATTAAGTTCAAACTGTATCTCGTGCTTTTCATCAGGTGTATTCGTATAGGCAATCCCTATATGCTTTAAATCAGGGTACAGCGTATTGAATTCATCATAGCTATGATTTTCTTCATACTCTCTGTTACAAAAGTCAATAATAGCTCTTTTTACATCTTCCACTAATGGATTGGGGTTTTCTTTTTCTTCCACCTCTCCCATATCAAGGAGCTTATTTAATTCCGCAAGTCTTAATACCTTAGTTTTCAGCTCATCAGCCTTTTCAAAAGGCTTTTTTAATTCCTCTTTGGCATTTTCAAGCTGCTCTTTGGTGCTGACGAATTTTTCTTCAAGCCTTTTTAGTTTTTCAGGCATTTTCTCAAGGACATTATCAAGTCTTGTAATATTACCGTCTGCACTTGTTCCAAGCTCTCCTATCGTTTTAGAAGCACCGTTTAAGCTGAAATTATGCTCATTGGTAAAGAAGTTGTAGCTCACTTCCAAGTCCATATTTCTATATTTGCCGATAACTTTGCTCTCATTTACTTTTACTGTCTTTATAGCTTCAAGCAGCTTTTCGCCCGCTTCTTTTTTATCAGTTATCTTCACTCCGTTAATGATTATGGAAGTAAACTTATTTTCGCCATCTCCTTGCGGTTCTATGCTTGATATATCCTTTTTAACAGCTTCAATAAGTTTTTCAAGCCTTGCAATTTCATCAGGGTAGGTTTTTGCAATCTTATCTTCCAAGCGATAGCGATTTGACTTGTAGTTGGCTTCCAGCATTTTCAGCTTTGTAACCTCATTATCCAAGTCCATCTTTTCCTTGATTTTTGGATCACCTGTTGCAAGTGCCTTAATCTCTGCGTAGTTAAGTGAGCTTTCGTCCACATCTTCCGTCACTCTGACAGGAGTCTTGCTTGTCATAATCTGAGAAATGAACTTCTGCTTATTCTCTATGGTCTGCCAAAGATAAGCATCAAAGGTGTTCTCAGTAATATAGCGATAGATATTTACTTGCTTGTTTTCATTTCCCTGACGGACAATTCTACCCGCACGCTGCTCAAGGTCTGCCGGTCTCCACGGAACATCCAAATCGTGCATTGCAATCAACTTATTTTGCACATTAGTACCTGCTCCCATCTTTTGAGTCGAACCCATTAAGATACGGATTTCTCCTTTTCTTACCTTTGCAAAGAGTTCATCTTTTTGCTTGTCGGAATTAGCTTCATGGATAAAGGCGATTTCTTCTTTTGGTATTCCCATTGCAACGAGTTTTTCTCTAATATCATCATAGATATTAAACTCTCCATCACCTTTCGGTGTGGACATATCCGAGAAAAGAAGCTGTGTAGACTTATTCTCTTTTGTCTTATCCCATATCGAAAATATATTTTTAACGCAGACATTGACTTTGCTATCAGGATTATCAGGAAGTAAGGGATTGATTAAACGCTGATCTAAGGCGAGCTTTTTACCGTCATTGGTAATTTTCAGCATATTATCTTCTTCAGGCTCTACTTCCCTATTTCTAACCTTATCCGCTCTTTCAGATAGACCCTTTAATATCTCTTTTTGTTCATTACTCGGCATTGTCTTAACAACTTCATAGTGTGCTTCAGGAGTAGGAAGATTTAACATATCTGCCGTCTGAATATCTGCTACTTCCTTAAACATTGACATTAGTTCAGGCAAGTTATAGAACTTGGAAAATCTCGTCTTTACCCTATATCCGGTTCCCTCGGGAGAAAGCTCAAATGCTGACTGTGTTTCTCCAAATGTAGAAGCCCAAGAGTCGAAATGCTCTAAGCCATTTTTCTTAAGTTCTTCATACTGCAAATATCTCTGCATGGTATAAAGCTCCGTCATCGAGTTTGATACAGGCGTTCCTGTGGCAAATACGATACCTTTTCCGTTCGTCATCTCGTCCATATAACGGCATTTCATAAACATATCGGAAGACTTAAAGGCTTCCGACTGCCCGATACCTGCTACATTTCTCATCTTCGTATAAAGGTAAAGGTTCTTGTAGTTATGGGCTTCATCGACTATCAGCTTATCAACGCCAAGCTCTTCAAAGGTAATGACAGCATCTTTCTTGAAATCATCATTTAGTTTTTCAAGCCTTGCTTCCAACTTCTTTCTTGTTTTTTGCAGCTCTTTAACTGTGAAATTCTGATTTCTGTCGTGCTTGTATTCCTCAACATAATTTATAATCTCATCAATCTGATCCTGAATATGTTTTTGTTGATACTCTTTACTCATCGGGATTTTCTCAAACTGACTATGCCCGATTATTACCGCATCATACTCGCCTGTTGCAATCTTTCCGATAAATCTTTTTCTGTTTTTCGGCTCGAAATCCTTTTTGTCGGCCACCATGATGTTGGCGGACGGATAAAGCTGCATAAACTCTCTTCCGATTTGTCCGGTCAGGTGATTAGGAACAACAAATAATGACTTCGTACACATTCCAAGCCTTTTTGCTTCCATAGAGCTTGCTACCATTTCAAATGTCTTGCCGGCACCTACTACATGAGCAAGAAGTGAATTTCCGCCATAAAGGATTCTTGCAATAGCATTTCTTTGATGTTCATATAGGTCAATTCCCTCGCCCATACCCTCAAAGGTCAGATTGCTGCCGTCATACTCACGATTTCGGATTGAATTGAATTTCTCGTTATATACCTTTACAAGCCTGTTTCTTCGCTCCTGATCGTTAAATATCCAGTTCTTAAACTCTTCTTTCAGAAGCTCCTGTTTTTGTCCTGCAAGCATGGTTTCTTTTTTATTTAAGACCGATGTTTTAGAGCCGTCAGGATTTACTATCTGGTCAAATACCTTTGTTTCCTTTAGGTTTAGAGCATCTTCAATCAGCTTGTAGGCACTCACTCTACTTGTACCATAAGTCATTTCCGCAAGGTCGTTTCCTCGGTCTTTACTTTTTCCCTCAACATTCCATTCACTTGTAAGATGAGAAAACTTGACCTTTATATCCCATCTTGCCCAGCCCGGTGTTTTTAAAGTTTCAAAGACAAAGCGTTCTATATCCTTTGCAGGTATCCAGGCAGCACCGAGTCTGACATTTATCTCGCTTGCTTCAAGTTCTTTCGGCATAACCTTTTGAAGCTCTGCCTTTTGAAATTCAAGTCGGTTTAATTCATTTGCAAGCAATTCCTTTTCATCTGTATTTTCATCCGGAAGCATTCTTTGTGCTTGGCTTAACCTTGCAATATAGCTATCCACAATACCTATCTTTTCTCTGATATTTCCGCTTAGATACTCATCTTTTGTTACATAGGCGTACTTAAAGGAATTATTCTCATCACTACAGCTAAACGGCAAATCGCCGTCTTCAAGGTCAAATGAAAGCTTCTGATTAAACCTTGTATTCTCCTCTCGAATATTTAGGAAAATTTCTCCTCTAAGCTCCGAAATGATAGTACTTCTATCTTTATCTGTCAGACCTTGCATATATTCAAAGTCCACATAGCCTTTTTGCGATATAGAAAGCACCAATGCTTCAAGTGAGGTATCCACATGGTCAATTACTCTTGCTTTTGTGATAGTACGCTTGAAGAAAATATCTCCCTTAGCCTTAAAGTTATCTTCCTCATCAAGTATTTCAATGGATGATACAAGAGGGAAATTGCTGTCTTCTCTTAATGCTCTTGTATTTGAAAGGTTACTTACAAAGCCGTGCTTTTTAGAAAAGTTGTCATAAACTTCATTTAATTTTTCCTGAGAAGCCTTTATCTCTTCATCGCTGAAATCTTCCTTTTGGCTTTTAATAACATCTTTTAAAGCTTCATTCAGCTTTAGATAGTCTTTAATCTTTTCTTTGTTCTTATCCGATACCTCTTTTTTAATAAATAGCGAGTTTTCCCTGTAATACACATCGTTATCAATAACGGTATAGGAGAAGTTTTTGACATCGTCTGTTGCCGGAATGGAAGTTATCTCATCATCAAGAAGTTCTATCTCTTCGTACTTACTCTCTTTAGAGATTTCCTTACTTGCCTTTTCAAGACTCTCTCTTAAATCGGCATTTTCTTTTGGAAGACAGGAAATAGTGTTTCCAAATCTCCCTGATACTTCACGCATTGTGCCAAGTACCATTTCAGGATGCTCCACAAAGTATTTATTGTAGGTTAGCCCATTTTCATCTTCAGCTAAATGCACCCAGGGCTCATCACGCTCAAGAACGCTGTCTCTTTTCTTTAAGAAGATAATATCGCTTGTTACTTCTGTTCCAGCTACTCCCTTAAAAGTGTCGTTTGGAAGCCTGATTGCTCCTAAAAACTCAGCTCTTGCATTTATATATCTTCTGATACTTTCATCTTTCTTATCCATCGTTCCGCTTGATGTGATAAAAGCGATAACACCGCCATTTCTCACCTTGTCAATGGATTTTGCAAAGAAGTAATCGTGGATTAGAAAGTTGTTTCGGTTATACTCTCTGTCATTAACCTTAAATTCTCCGAAAGGAACATTCCCAATTGCTATGTCAAAGAAGTTATTGGAGAAGCTTGTTTCTTCAAAGCCTTTTACCTGTATGTCGCTATTAGGATAAAGAAGCTTTCCGATGCGACCGCTGACAGAGTCAAGCTCAACTCCGTAAAACTTGGACTTATTCATTTCATCCGGAAGATTTCCGATGAAGTTTCCAACTCCCATACTTGGCTCTAAGATGTTTCCACTCTTAAAGCCCATATCAGAAAGAGTCTTATATACGCCGTCAATAACTGTTTTAGGCGTAAAAAAGGCAGTTAAGGTTGATTCCTTAGCCGCTTCATATTCTAAAGGCGATAGATTTTCTTTTAGGAATTTTCTTGCGGTCTCCCATTGACCGCCCTTTTCTTCATCGAAAACTTCGGAAAGTCCGCCCCAGCCGATATATTTTGCTAAAACTTCCTGTGCCGTACTGTCAAGTTCTCTTTCGCCCTTTTCAACTCTATTTAGCATTGAGATAGCTTCGAGGTTTTGGTTTAACCTTTCGCTCGGTGTGAGTTTTTCAGGTAAAATCTCCTCTGTAATCTTGAAATTGGATGCTTTCTCTTTTGGTTTATCCTCAAGTCCGAATAGTCTTTCCAAATCTCTTTCAAGCCTATATGGGATAACCTCCGAGCCGGTTATCATACCACCTAAGTATTCAGCATTATCTTTTATGGTGATAGTCTTTAGTCCACCACCCATATCGTCAAATCTTGTTATGGTAAAGTCTTTATCCTTGTAATGAACTTCATCTCCTACAATGAGTTTCGGTCTATCAAAACTTATCTTTTCCAAAAGCTCTTTATCATCAGCAAAGCTTACGATTGGTATTTGACGGTTGCCTTGTCTTACAGGATCAAGCCATAAATCATTTTTACCTATAATTTCGTTCTTACTTACCTCGTGAATGGTATAGGCTTCATGCTTCATATAGACCGTTCTTCCAGAAGATAAATCCAATTTAGGCTCTGTGGCAGCTTCTTCCTTTTCCTCGCTCAGATAGTCAAAAATATTTCCCTGAACGGCTTCTTGATTTTCTGATTGGGTATCGCTTTCTACTGCGTAATCATTTATCTTAAAGGCTTCATATTTGCCACTATCTATCAGCTTATCTACCTTTTGACTATCCTCAAAACTTACTCCACGATTAAGAGTGTATTCTTTCTCCTCAATAACAACCTTTCTTCCCGTGTCTTCAAGACTAATAGCAAATCCGTCTTTTTTACCTGCAAGGATAAATTCATTTCCGACTTTGATTGCCACTTTCTCAAATTCATTATCTGAAGCTATTTCTTTAAGACTGTCCACAAACTCGCTCATCGTTACAAAGCCGATATTTTTCTTAAAGCTTTCAACCTGCTCTATGCTCACCTCATCATTTACAAGATAACCTTTAAGCACATTGAATTTCGCAATATCAATGTCAAGGTTTTTAAGATACTGTATCTTCTCTGCTGTAACTTTTGTCTCTCCTTTGTTCCAATCATCAATCAGCCATTTCAACTGCTCCATTTTCCAAACAGGAAGCTTAGGCTCAGCTATTTCCGTGATTTCATTACCGTAAAAATCATATTCTTTAATGGCACTTAATATCACATCTAACTGCTCATCATTAAAATCTTGGATAGAAATATTAGTACCTTTAAGAGCTTCTTCAAGCTTACTTGTCGCAAGTCTGCTTACGGCTTCTTCTCTTGTAACCTCATATTCTTCCATAATAGAGCTGACTTCTTCGGCAAAGTTATGACTTAATTCTTCCGCGTATTCGTCCGGTAATTCATTACCTGCTGCTTTATAAACCCTTTTATCTTCAAAACTCAGCTCACCATTGAAGACCATCTGAAGCTCTTCCTCGCTCATCTGCTTTTTAAGCTCTGTGTCTTTAAATTCCCTAAATGTTTTCGGAAAATCTTCTAAGATAAGTCTTTGTGCATTTAACTCCTTTAGCTCCTCAAGATTAAAATATCCCCATTCAGGCTCAATCCCAAGTACAAGTCCAAAGGCATCGCCACTTTCTCTATCATACTCCGTCATATACCAGGTCCAATTACTTCTAAACGGGATGATATATGCAGCGTGTACTTCCTTATCGGCAAGTGAAATACTTTCCTGCTCATAAAGTTTCGGCACTCTTTCAAGCATTCCCTCTGTCATCAGCTCATTAGGATTATCCTTAGAATAGAAAAAGGAAGCATTTTCAGCTCCCTCTTGCATCTCTTTTATGCCGTTTTCTTCTACGCTTCGACTACTTCCTTGATTGTCATTTCTTTCAAGGCTGAAATCATCGCCTGATACTTCGGATCTTCCTCGCTTACTATATTCTGTGCTTTCATCAGTTTCGGCTTCTCGTCCCTCATAAAGCCGATTGCTCTCTTCTGAGTTTCCATTAAGTGAAATACCAGCTTCTTCTCTTTGTAAAGGTCGATTAGCATCTGATAGTTCTCCTCGTCCTTGCTCTCTGAAAGATACTCCAGTCTCATCACTGCGTAAGTCGGATTCGGAAATTCCTCCATAAAGCTCTTCTCTTCTTCCAGGCTGCTTAGGGTCTTCTCCTTGATGATTGCTACTATCTCGTCCGTATTCTCCACTCCCGAAAATTCGGTTTCTTTGCTCATCATTTCTTTCGTCATCTGATCGAATAACATTATCATTTCCTCCTAATTCATTTACTTTATTTTCATTATAATCGGCACTAAGGTTCTTTGTCAGGTCTCTATTTTTATAAAAATTTCTCGTTCTGCTTCTTGTCTCCTCGATGATTTGGCTACAAGCATTTGAAATACAAGTGCCGACACTCATTAAAGATATGCTGTCGATAGACTTAAAATTTTCTCTTAAATTATCCATCGGAAACGGATAATCAATTTGAAATCTGTTTGAAACGGCATAAGCTACCGAGTTTCTCATAAAGTTTGCAAATGAGTTTCTATCTTCATCTGCAATTCTTAAATTGTTTGCAAGCTCGTAAATGCTCTCATCGGCATATATTCGGCTTAAAGTATAAAGATTTTCAGTTAAGCTATCACTTGCCTCATATCCTTGCAAAGCAATCATGTCTTTTAAGGCTTTGCCATTATTTTCTTTATCAAAAGACCATAGCTTAACTTCATTGACATTCCTGTCCATTGAAGTTGTCTGGCTGACATCGAAGATATATCTGACCTTTTGAAAGGCATTACTGTCATTTAGGATTGGTATGCCCTTTTGCCCTCTCATAACAGTACGGTTAAATCGTTCTCGCCATAAATCAAAGCTTGTGCAAGCTGTGGCATTCGGATTTTTATCATAGATACTTAGCTGACTTAAAAAGTCGTATTTCTGATTGTTTCCGACAACCTTTAAGAGTTTCAGATATTCGCTTTCGCTATCTAAAACATCTCTTTTTACAAGCTCCATAATATTGTAAAAATCGTTCGTTCTCATTCTTACCTCCTGTATATTTCATTCAAAATCGCTTCAAGCACATTTACCACGATGCTGTTGCCGGCTTGCTTATACAATATAGATGATGTTTTGCCCGGTCTTTTCGGATAAATGGCTCTTATATTGTCAAAGTCTTCATCATCAAAGCCCATAAGTCTTAAACACTCCCTTTCCGTAAGATACCTGTACTTACCGTTTCCTATATCTACAAGTCCCGAGTTTGGTACTCGTACTTGCTTTGTGGAAATGGTATAGGCGTATTTATCTATGATTTTTAAGCGACCTTTGAAGTTCTTATTTTTAGGATTGCCCGATAAGTATCTGAGCATTGACTCCTGTCTTACTTCATAAAGGTCTGAAACACCTTTTTGGAGAAAATCATCAATGCTTCTTGTTTCCGCTTTTTTAAGAGTTTCAAAATCAAAATCATTTTGTCCGAGTATGCTCACAACAAAGATACGCTTTCTATTTTGCGGAATACCGAAATCCATAGCGTTTAATATCTTGTATTTGCTCTCATATCCGAGCCTTTCCATTTCTTTTAGGTAATGAAAAAAGGAAGCTCTCATATTCTTATCGAGAACTCCCTTTACATTTTCCCAAAGGACAACCTTGGGCTTTTCCTTCATTTCTTCAATTATCCGTATTGTTTCAAATAACAAGCTACTCCTTGTGCCACTTCCTTTTTCTCCGCCTTTTTTAAGTCCGCTACGGCTAAAATCCTGACAAGGACTGCCGTGCATTACAAAGTCTATTCTTTCATCCGGTGGATGATACTTTACTATATCCTGTGGCTTAAAATATGCTCCATAGAGTGCATTATAGCTTTTTACACAATTCTTATCGACTTCCACATAATCAACTATCCTATATGGAATTTTTTGCCTTATCAATGCCTTTCTTATAGCACCGATACCACCGAAAAGCTCCAACACTTTTATCTCTTCTATCGTAATCACCTCCAAAAAAATAAGGGAACAAGATAATCTCTCATTCCCTTAAAACTTACTTTCTGTATTTTTCTATCGTCTTTTTAATCTCAGTTTCAATTTCTTTTAGGAACTCATCCTTACTTGCCTTTCCTTTTGCAATATCCGATAGCTTCATTTCCCACTCAGCCGTTGTCTTAGCGGACTTAAAGGCATCCTCAACAATGGTTACAAGGCTGATTCCTTTATGTGTGGCTATAAGATTTTTCTTATCTCTTTCTACAAATCCCTTAAAGATTAAGTTTTCAATAATACCTGCCCTTGTTGCCGGAGTGCCAAGACCTTTTCTTTCCACCTCTACACCTTTTTCTAAGGCATCATTTCCTGCAATCTCCATAGACTTTAATAGCGTATCTTCAGTAAAGTGTTTCGGAGGTTGGGTAAATTTTTCTTTAATCTCTTTATTTTCAATGCTTATAACCTCTCCAACTCTTACATCAGGAAGCTCCATGTCCTCATCTTTTTTCGCCTTATATTCTTTCAAATACTTGGTAAAGCCCTCATCTTTAATAACCTTGCCGGTACTCGTAAATTCAAAGCCGTCAAATTCAGCTACAATCTTCGTTGTGTTCTCAATTAACGGATAGCCCACACTTGCGTGAAGCTTATTAGAAATAAGCCAATATACCTTTGCTTCACTCTCAGGAATGCTCGATAAATCTTCGATCATTGAGCTTACTGTAGGAATAATCGCATGATGATCCGTAACCTTTTTTGAGTTAAATACCGTCTTGATACGCCCTGTATCAAAGTCATTCTTCCCTAAAATATTATTGATGGTACTTGTAATCATATCCTCTGTTAAGCATCTGCTGTCTGTTCTTGGATAGGTAATCAGTTTTTTCTCATATAAACTTTGAGCATAATCAAGTGTCTGCTTGGCTGAGTATCCAAAATACTTATTGCACTCTCGTTGAAGTGTTGTCAGGTCAAAAGGTAGATCAGGCTTTGTTATTTTTTCTTTCTGTATGACATCAGTTATTTCAATCGTTTCTCCGATTAAATTAAGTAATTGTTCAACAGCAACCTCATCATCAATTCTGTCTGTTGAAAGTGTAAATCCATTTGTATATAGCTCCACTGTATAGTATTTTTCTTTCTTAAAATTTGCTATCTCATCATCTCTTTTTACCATCATGGCAAGAGTCGGTGTCTGCACTCTGCCAACAGAATAATTTTGCTTATATAGGCACGAATAGAGCCTACTGATGTTCATTCCGACAAGCCAATCTGCGATAGCTCTTGCCTGTGCCGATTCAAAGAGACTATCATAGTCCTTTCCAGCTTTTAGGTTATCAAAGCCCTCTTTAATGGCACTATCTTCCATAGATGAAATCCATAAACGCTGCATTTTCTTTTTGCATTTAGCCTCGTTATATACCAGTCTAAAAATGCTCTCTCCCTCACGACCTGCATCGCACGCATTGATAATTGTATCAATCTCTTTGTCGTTCATCAGCTTTTTAAGAATAGCAAACTGTTTCTTAGTGGATTTTGCCACCTCATACTTGTATTCGCTTGGAATAATCGGTAAATCAGCCATATTCCACTTCGCATACTTTTCATCATAAGCGTCAGGATTTGCCATCTGAATTAAATGTCCAACGCACCATGATACTTTATAGCCGTTTCCCTCATAATATCCGTCTTTTTTATTTTTCGTTCCGATAACCTTGGCGATAGATATAGCAACACTCGGTTTTTCCGCTATCACAAGTTTATGTTCCATGTATATTTTTCCTCCTGTTTCAATAAAAAAGAGCGAAAGATTTTACTCTCTCGCCCTGCACTTTGCACCAAATATTGTATTATTTTTGGTGCATTATTTAATTTTGTGAATTTCTTTTTCCAGTTCGAGCACTGAATTCATCAGCTCTTCAAAACTCGGATACTCGCCAAAGAACATTTCAGTCATATTTTTATAGTCATCTTTAATCTCCTTTAGGCGATACTCATCAGGCATAAGTCTGATTGTTTCAGTTGTAGCTTCTTCATATTTTGCCCATTTCCTTGGATAGAATTTCTGCTTAAACTGAACAACTTTTTCAAGAAGCTCAAAGCTCTTAAATGCTCTGTCTTTATACCTCGAATTTGCTATGCACACTAAATCATAATAGTGTCTTGCATATCTTTTAGGTATTGCAAGCTCTTTCGGTCTGTTTGCTTCATGATGAAGGATAGTCGCTTTCTCCCAGAATGTTCTTTCAGGAAGAACGGTTCTAACTTCTATAAAATCCCCGTCAAAGAGCA
>ERZ773031.551-NODE-551-length-20187-cov-5.890225_pt1 | contig 20187 bp, 15 predicted proteins | sample MGYA00511666_ERZ773031 | MGnify/ENA primary metagenome ERZ773031 (study PRJEB29015, sample SAMEA2738135) | human oral metagenome | biome: human oral; feature: human-associated habitat; material: saliva | place: China | collected 2250 ...
ATTGACAAGTAAAAAAAATTATGGTATATATTATATAAATTATTAGCCATCACTCTACAGGAGTGCTAAACAAAGGAGGAGAAAGATGAGAAAAGAAGAAAAAATCTTTAAAGCAGAAACTAAAGAACTGCTTAATCTAATGATACATTCGATTTACACAAATAAGGAAATATTTTTAAGAGAGTTAATATCTAATGCCAATGATGCTATCGATAAGTTAAAATTTCAGTCATTGACAGACAATGATATCTTAAAAGGTGATGATAAATTTAAAATAGAAATCACTGTTGATAAAGACAATGGAACTTTAACAATAAAAGATAATGGTATAGGTATGACTTATGATGAAGTAGATGAAAATATAGGTACTATTGCAAAGTCAGGTTCAAAAGTATTTAAAGAACAATTAGAAGCAGCTAAGAAAGCTGATATAGACATAATTGGACAATTTGGAGTAGGTTTCTATTCAGCTTTTATTGTTGCAGACAAAGTTACTTTAGAAACAAGATCACCTTATTCAGAAAATGGAGTAAGATGGGTATCTTCAGGTGATGGAAACTATGAGATAGAAGAAATATCTAAAGAAAATAGAGGAACAGAAATCACTTTACATTTAAAAGATGGTGAAGAATATAGTGAATTTTTAGAAGAATGGAAAATAAAAGACTTAGTAAAGAAATATTCTAACTATATAAGATATGAAATTTACTTTAAAGATGAAGTTATAAACTCAACTAAACCTATTTGGAAAAGAGATAAAAAAGAGTTGAAAGATGAGGACTATAATGAATTCTATAAGGCAACTTTCCATGATTGGAATGATCCATTATTCCATATCAATTTAAAAGTACAAGGTAATATTGAATATAATGCCTTACTATTCATACCTAAAAAATTACCTTTTGATTACTATACAAAGAACTTTAAAAGAGGTTTACAACTATATACTAAAAATGTATTCATCATGGAAAAATGTGAAGATTTAATCCCTGAATACTTTAATTTTATCTCAGGACTTGTTGACTGTGATAGCCTATCACTTAATATTTCAAGAGAAATATTACAACAAAATAGTGAATTACAAGCAATTTCTAAAAATCTAGAAAAGAAGATAATTTCTGAGTTAGAAAAAATACTGAAAAATGATAGAGAAAAATATATAGAATTTTGGAAAGAGTTTGGAAGATCCATAAAAGGTGGAGTTCAAGATATGTTTGGTATGAATAAGGAAAAATTACAAGACTTATTGATATTCGTATCTTCTCACGATGACAAATATACTACATTGAAAGAATATATTGACAGAATGGGAGAAAGTAAAGAAATTCTTTATGTTCCTGCTGAAAGCATAGATGCAGTAAAAGCTCTACCAAAAATGGAAAAACTAAAAGAACAAGGAAGAGAAGTTTTAATCTTAACAGATAAGATAGATGAATTCACTTTAATGGCAATGAGAGATTACTCAGGAAAGGAATTTAAATCTATAAATAGCTCTGATTTTAAATTGTCTGATGATAAAGAAAAAGAAGAAGAAGTTAAAAAGATAGCTGATGAAAATAAGACTTTAATTGAAAAAGCTAAAGAATTTTTAAAAGATAAAGTAAATGAAGTTGAATTGAGTAACAATATAGGTAATTCTGCTTCATCTCTTCTTGCAAAAGGTGGACTTAGTTTAGAAATGGAAAAAACTTTATCTGAAATGACTAATAATAACGATGCTCCTAAGGCTGAAAAAATACTTGCTATCAATCCAGAACATGTATTGTTTGATAAGCTAAAAGCTGCTGAAGGAACTGACAACTTCAATAAATTAGTCGATATACTATATAATCAAGCACTCCTTTTAGAAGGATTTAGCATAGAAAATCCTGTTGAGTTCATTAAAAATCTTAATGACTTATTAGCTTAAGTACAATAAAAATGTAGTTAAGAAATTTAGCTAATAATACTATTTTTATTGGTACTTTTGTAAGCGTTTTTGAAACAAATTAAAGCATTTTAAGAAAATTTAAAAATATTCATTTGAAAAATAATAAAAATATGGTAAAGTATAGATAGCAAATTATATGTGACAAATTTACTTGTTAAATATTTATAAATAATAAGGAGTGAGATAATGAACGAAAAATTAGAAAAAATGAGAAATGGTAAAGGATTTATTGCTGCACTTGACCAAAGTGGAGGAAGTACTCCAAAAGCATTAAAATTATATGGTATTAACGAAGATCAATACTCAAACGATGCAGAAATGTTCGACTTAATTCATAAAATGAGAACTAGAATCATTAAAAGCCCTGCTTTCAATGAAGAAAAAATCTTAGGAGCTATCTTATTTGAACAAACTATGGATAGCAAAATAGATGGAAAATATACAGCAGACTTCTTATGGGAAGAAAAGAGAGTTTTACCTTTCTTAAAAATAGATAAAGGTCTTAATGATTTAGATGCTGATGGTGTTCAAACAATGAAACCAAACCCAGGATTAGCAGATCTTTTAAAGAAAGCTAATGAAAGACATATTTTTGGAACAAAAATGCGTTCAGTTATTAAAAAAGCATCTCCAGCTGGTATAGCAAGAGTTGTTGACCAACAATTTGAAGTTGCAGCTCAAATAGTTGCAGCAGGACTTGTACCTATAATAGAACCTGAAGTAGATATTAACAATGTTGATAAAGTTGAATGTGAAGAAATCTTAAGAGATGAAATCAGAAAACATCTTAATGCTTTACCTGAAACTTCAAATGTTATGTTAAAACTTACTTTACCAACAGTTGAAAACTTCTATGAAGAATTCACAAAACACCCAAGAGTAGTTAGAGTTGTTGCTTTATCTGGAGGATACTCAAGAGAAAAAGCTAACGATATTCTTTCTAAAAACAAAGGAGTTATTGCAAGTTTCTCAAGAGCATTAACTGAAGGATTATCAGCTCAACAAACTGATGATGAATTCAATAAAACTTTAGCAGCTACTATTGAAGGAATCTATGAAGCTTCTGTAAAATAATAAAAATTAATTAAATAAAAAAATCAATTGTAGATTGAAATAATTTACAATTGATTTTTTTATTTATTTTTCTTATTTTTTGCAATAATTTTTTGAAAAAAAAACAAAAATAAGATATACTATTGATATGAAATCATTTAAGGGGTGGAGCAATGAAAACAGTAGAAGAAATACTAACAAAAATTGATTCTTTAGATAATTTAGAAAAATATCAAGAAATAATTGATATGATAGAAGAACTACCAGTTGAACAACTAAATAGTCAAATTATAAGTGAACAAGGTAGAGCATATAACAACATAGGCGAATACAACAAAGCTATTGAAATCTTAAAAACTATAGAAACAGAAGAAAAAGACACTAGACGTTGGAATTATAGAATAGGTTATTCTTATTACTTTCTAGATGATTATGAAAATGCAGAAAAATATTTTTTAAGAGCTGATGAAATTGGACCAGATGATGATGAAATTAAAAATTATTTATTAAATATATATATAGAGTTATCAAGAAAAATTCTTGATGAAGATCAAGAAAAAGCGATAGAATATGCTTTAAAAGCTAAAAATTATATAAAAACAGAAGATAATAAAGTGCAAGTATATTCTTATTTAGCTTGGATGTATGACAGAATAGAAGCTTATGATATAGCTGAAGATTTATTAAAATCTATTATTAATTGTAAAACTGATCCAAGAAATGAGATTTGGATTTATTCTGAACTTGGATATTGCCTAGGAGAACAACACAGATATGAAGAATCTTTAGAGTCACTTTTAAAAGCTAGTGAAATGGGAAGAAATGATGTTTGGGTTAATTCACAAATAGGTTGGACATTCCGTATTTTAGGTAAATATGAAGAGGCATTAGAGTATCTTTTTAAGGCAAAAGAATTAGGAAGAGATGATGATTGGATAAATGCTGAACTTGGAATTTGTTATAAAGAAATAGATAAATTCGAAGAAGCTTTAGAATCTTATTTGCTAGCAAATGAAAAAAATGGAGAAAAAAGTATTTGGATATTATCAGAAATAGCTTGGATTTATGGTGTTTTAGATAAGTTTGATGATGAATTAAATTACTTAGCTAAAGTTAAAAAATTAGGTAGAAAAGATGAGTGGATAAATGCGGAGTATGGGAAGGTATATGCAAGAATAGAAAAGTATGAAGAAGCTCTAAAATATTTTAAAAAGGCTAAAAAATTAGGACAAGATGATGCTTGGATTAATATTCAAATGGCTATATGTTTTAAGAGATTAAACAAACTAAAAAAATCTCTTGAACATTACTTACTAGCTGAAAAATTTAAAGACTATAAAAAGGATATTTGGCTATTATCAGAAATAGCATGGACTTATGATGGACTAGGAAAATATAAAGATGGACTAAAATATCTTAAGAAAATAGATAAACTTGGAAGAAAAGATTGTTGGTTCTATACAGAATATGGTTTCTGTTTAATGAGATTAGAAAAATATAAGGAAGCTATAACAAAATTTAAAAAAGGACTTCAAGTTAAAGAAGAACTTAATGAAGAAATTTATTTAAATTCTCAAATAGGATTCTGCTATCGTCTTTTAGGTAGTGAAAAAACTGCTTTAAAATATCATTTAAAAGCAAAAGAACTTGGAAGAAACGATGCTTGGATTAATTCAGAAATTGGTATATGCTATAAAGATCTTGATAAGTATGAAGAAGCTCTTAAATACTATTTACTAGCTTATGAAGAAGATAAAGAAGAAATTTGGTTATTATCTGATATAGGTTGGCTTTATAATGAACTGGATAGATATGAAGAAGCTTTAGAATTTTTATTAGAAGCTGAAAAATTAGGAAGAGATGATTCTTGGATTAATGCAGAAATAGGTCAATGTTTAGGTAGATTAGAAAAATATGATGAAGGTATTGAAAGATTAAAGAAAGCCTTAGAGCTTCTTGAAAAAGATAAAAGACGTAATAATACTGGAGAAAAGATATTTATCAATTCAGAAATTGGGTGGCTTATTGGAAGAAAAGAAGATTCTAATGCTGAAGAAGCTTTATATTATTTGAATGCAGCAAAAGCATTAGGAAGAGATGACATGTGGCTTAACTCAGAAATAGCTTGGGAACTTGCTTATAATGATGATAAAGCAAAAGAATCTATTAAATATTTTGAAAAAGCTATAAAATTAGGTAGAAAAGATGAATGGATCTGGTCAAGAGTTGCTAATATATACTTTGATTTAGAAAAATTTGATAAGGCTTTAGATGCCTATTCAAAAGCTTATAAATTAGCAAAAAATAGTTGGTATATCTGTAATATGGGAAGAAGTTTAAGAAGACTTGGTAGATATGAAGAGGCTGTCAAAAAACTGCTACAATCAAGGAAACTTTCTCTTAAAGAAGGAGATGTAGTTGATTTAGAAGATTTAGAACTTGCTTATTGCTATGCAGCTTTAGGTGATAAAAAGAAAGCTGAAAAACATATGAAATTATCTATAGATTCTTTAGGTTCTCGTGCTGAAAATGAAGAACATTTAAAAGAACAATTTGATGAAATAAAGGAAATGATAAGTGTTTTATCAAAACCATCATAAGAGGTAAAAATGAATAAAATGGCAAAAGAATATCAAGAGATATTTTTTGAAGTTAAAATACTTCCAGTAGAACAACTAGATATTGAGCGTGTAGAAAAATTAATTAGAGCATATATTGCTGATAAAAATTATGAAAAGGCACTAGAAGTACTAAGAGTAGTAGAAGATAGAGAAAAGAATAACCCATCAATCAATTCTGAGTTTGGATATTGTTTAGTAGAGTTAAAGCAATTTGATGAAGCAGCAAAATATTTTTTAAAAGCTAAAAATCAAGGTAGAGAAGATGCTTGGATATACTCACAACTAGGTTGGGCATATCGTAATGCAGAAAAATATAAAGAAGCTTTGGAAGCATATTTAAAAGCACAACAATTGGGTGATAAAGTAGCTTGGACAAATGCTGAGATAGGAATGTGCTACAAAGAATTAGGAAATTATGAAGAAGCTTTGAAATATTATCTAATAATAATAAATTCAGGTGAACTGGATAATGATATATATAAGAAAACATGGGTATTATCAGAAATAGCTCATATATATCAAAATATTGATAAATATGAAGAAGCACTAGAGTATTTTAAAAAACTAGAAAAAATAGTTGTAGGTGATTATCAATTCTATCTTGACCATGCTTATTGTTTAATTTTTGTAAATCATTATACAGAAGCGATTGCAAAAATTGAAAAAGCTTTAGAATTGCATGAAGATATTTATTCTATTTCTCAACTAGCTTTTTGTTATCGTAATTTAGGAGAATATGAAAAGGCATTACGATATTATCTAAAGGCTAAATTACTTGGAAGAGAAGATGCTTGGATTAATCTAGAATTTGGCTTATGTTATAAAGAATTATTAGACTTTGAAAAATCTCTTGAACATTATCTAAAAGCTTATGAAAATGAAATATATAAGTACAATACCTTTTTATTGCTAGAGATAGCCAGAATTTATAATATATTTGATAATTATACAGAAGCTTTTAAATTTCTAACTAGAGTATTAGAAATGTCTACAAAAAATAAAGATATCTGTATAGAAATGGGGAAATGCTTAATTGGTTTAGGTAGATATAAGGAAGCCATAGAAAACTTTTTAGAAGCAAGAAGCTTTTCTCTTGAAATGGGAAATTCTACATATGAAGAAGATGAAAAACTTGCTTATTGTTATGAAGTTTTAGGTGACAATGAAAAAGCAAAAGTGTATAAAAAATAAAAAGGAAGTAGGAGGTTGTTATGGAAAGTAATATTAAAGGAAAAATTGCATTTATCTCTGGTGCAAGCTCTGGAATAGGAAAAGCTACAGCTGAAAAATTAGCTGAAATGGGAGCTAACCTTATTATATGTGCTAGAAGAGAAAATATTTTAAATGAATTAAAAGAGAAACTTGAAAAACAATATGGAATTAAAGTAAAAACTTTAGTATTCGATGTAAGAAGTTATTCAGATGTTTTGAAAAATATAAATTCATTAGACGATGAATGGAAAAAAATTGAAATATTAGTAAATAATGCAGGATTAGCAGTTGGATTAGAAAAACTATATGAATACAACATGGAAGATGTTGACAGAATGGTTGATACTAATATCAAAGGATTCACATATATTGCTAACACAATACTACCTCTTATGATAGCAACTGATAAAGTTTGTACAGTTATAAATATAGGTTCTGTTGCAGGAGAAATTGCATATCCTCATGGTAGTATATACTGTGCAACAAAGTTTGCTGTAAAAGCTATCAGTGATTCAATGAGATCAGAACTTATAGATAAAAAAATAAAGGTTACAAATATAAAACCTGGACTTGTTGATACAGAATTTAGTTTGGTTAGATTTAAAGGAGATAAGGAAAGAGCAGATGGAGTTTATGGAGGAATAGAACCTCTATATGCAGAAGACATTGCAGATACTATAGCTTATGTTGTAAATCTTCCTGATAAAATACAAATTACAGACTTAACTGTAACACCTTTACACCAAGCTAACGCAATACATATCCATAGAGAAAAATAAAAATTAAAAATAAAAAGTAAAAAATAAGTGAGTTAAGAAATCTACTCAGTAACAAACTATTTTTTACTTTTTTTATTAAATGTGTTAGAACACTCGTGACTCTAGCACTCGTAGGGTGTTAGTTGTGAGTAGTTCACTGTATATTGATGTATTTTAAGTATAAATCTCCACTAGGAGTAAGATTTAAACCTCTCACATTTGAACGAGATAAAACAGTGTTATATTCCTGTAAAAGTGGAATAACAACTAAAGAATCTAAGAATTCTTCATCTGTTTTTATCTTAGTATTATATTTATAATTTATATAGTGATATAAATCATTTTTATTATTTGTTCCAACTAAATAATTTTCAATTTTGAAAGTTATAGGAGAATCAGTATTAGAACTAACTCTTATTGGAATTTTAAAATTTCCTACCCATTCCTTAACAGTTGATAATAATAATTTTTTTTGTAATAACTTATCAGCTGAAAAATAAGCTATATAAGGAGTCTCTGAGAATTTAATATTTAATTTTTCAAAGTCTTCCTTAGCCTTGTTTAAAACTTCTGAAGAAGGATGAGGATGCTCAAAAATACTAGGAGAGTTATTTTCTATTATAACTTTTCCCATAAATTCAGGATCAGTCACAGCATACATAAGCTTTCTTAACTCAGCTTTTTCAAATATCTTTTCCTTTGTTTCATTAGGTATAGAGATATACCAATATCTAGTGCTAGGAAAAACTAATTTTTCTGGTAAAGTATTCACTTGTCCTAATCTATCAAAAGGTATAGAGTAAAATGGCTCTCCAAAATAGTCTATTTCATTACGAGAAAACATCTCATAAGCCATAATATCATTCTCTACAAGAGCAATATTAACTTCTTTTAATTTTGTATTGATATTATCCCAGTAATTTTCATTTCTTACTAAGACAATTGAATCTTCATTGTAAGTAGAAACCTTAAAAGCACCATTTACAATCTTTTTATCAAGAGTTAAACTAGCATTTTCTTCTCTGATTGGATAGAATATAGGGTTACTTACCCATTCATCAAAGTTCTTAATTGGAGAATTTAAAGTTACAATTAATTTATTTTCTTGAACTTTTATTCCAACAGAATTTTTATCTAGCTTTTTCTTAGAAAAATCTTCGGCTCCCTTGATAACAAACATTCTATATATCTCATCTGAATTTGAATTCTCTAGGGTATTTAACCAACTTTCAAGATAAGTTTCAGCAGTTATTTTTTGATTATCAGACCATTTTAAATCATCTCTTAAAGTGAAAGTCCATTCTTTAAAATCATCTGAATGCTCAATATTAAGTACTCCAACATATCTTGCACCCTCATCTTTTAATTCAGTTAAGCCTTCAAATATTTGAGTTATTAAAGCTCTTTCATTTCCAGTATAAGATTGAGGATTTAAATTATACTCTTGCTTAGGCATAGCAGTATAAAATATTTGTTCAACCTTTTCAACAGTTTCTTCTTTATTACCACAAGAAATTAATAAAAGGCTTAAAATTAAAATAAATAATATTTTTATTTTTTTCATTTTTATTACCTCAGTCTAAGTTTTTTAAAACAATATTTAAGATTTCTTTAGGAGCTAAATCACTTGAAAAACCAGCAGCTTTATAGTGACCACCACCACCAAAAAGAGCAGCAATTTTATTGACATTTGTCTCATACTTAGATCTCATACTTCCTTTTATTTTTCCATCAGCTTCTTGTCTCAAAAATAATGAAACAGAGGCTTCATGATATGATAGAATTTTTTCAACTACACCTTCAGTATCTTCTTTTTTAGCTCCATATTTTTCCATAGTTGCATGATCTAAATAATAATATGATAATTTCTTCTCAGGATAAAATTCAAACTTTGTTAAGGCATCTCCTAACATTTTTAAAGTTTGATAAGAATTTGAGTTTAAAAAATTAGTTACTATATAGTTATTATTTACACCAAGTGAAATTAAATCTGTAGCCATCATCATAGTTTCAACTTTTACATTGCTATGAGAGAAATTTCCTGTGTCATTTACTAGACCTAAATACAAAGCCTCAGCTGTGGCTAAACTTATCGGATAATCCATATATTTTAAAAAGTGATAGACAATTTCAGAAGTTGAAGATGAATATGTTATAACACAATTCACATCTCCATAACTTGGATTGCTCATATGATGATCGATATTAATACTAAGTTTTGCTTCTATATTTTTTCCAGTTTCTCCAGTTCTCTCTCTTGTAGCTGAATCTAAAAATATCAATAAATCAGTTGAATATTTTTCTTCACTATTATAAGTTTCTATTTCTTCAGAACCCTTTAAAAATTTTGTAGTATAAGGAATACTATCTTGTAAAACAAATCTAATATTCTTATCTTTGTAATTTTCTTTTAATGTAAGAAATAGTCCTAAACCTGAACCTACAGCATCACCATCAGGGTTAATATGAGCTGTTAATATAATATTTTGATTTTCTTCAATAATAGCTTTTATTTCTTTAAATTTTTCAATAAATTCTTTCAATTTATATTTTCCTTTCTTTTATTTTTGACCAAGTAAACCAGACATATAGTCCATAACCATAACTTCAACCATGGCAGCAGCATTTCTACCTGAAGAAATTTCAAGTATTCTTTTCTTAATAGGTTTACCTAGTACATCTTCATATAGGTGAGTTGTTGGAGCTGACATATAATCAGAGTTATCAAGTGCTTTTAGCTCTATTATCATATCCAATCTTTTAGATAATCTTACAGAACTCATTCCATATAAAGTTTTTATATCTATAATTCCTAAACCTCTTATTTCCATAAAGAATGGAAGTTCAGCTGATTTTCCAACGATGTCTCCTTGAGTATCTCTATAGAATTTAACCATGTCATCAGCTATAAGTCTATGACCTCTATGTATAAGCTCTAACGCTGTTTCACTTTTTCCTATTCCACTTTTACCTGTAAGTAAAACTCCAAAACCAAAAAGCTCAACTAAAACTCCATGGACACTTATTGTTTCTGAGAAGAAAGAGTCCAAGTAGTTATTAAAATTTGCAATTATTTGAGAAGATTTTTTATATGGAGCAATAGCTAAAATATGTCCACTTTTTTCCACTAACTCAAAGAAATAATCAGGAGCATTAGCGTCTTCTGTCAGTACTATCATAGGTATATCAAAAGTTAGGAATTTCTTTAAATTATTAATTCTATCTGTTGGACAAAGCTTATCTAAAAAGTTAAATTCCATTTTTGAAAATATTTGTATACCTATATTAGAAACTTCTTCTATTAAATCAAAAAATCCTATAAGTGACAAAGAGGGACGGTACACATTAGAAGATTTTATATATGTACTTGTCACTTTATCTCTACCATATTTTACTTCTAAATCAAACTCATTTATTAGTTTTGTAACTGCTAAACTATTTGTATTCATATTTTCTTCCCTCTCTTTTTTCTTTTTTTGTATTATTTCTTGAGATTTATTAAGAAATTCTAAAGGAGTATTGTGTCCCATTCTTTTTAATCTAAATGATAGGGCTGCTGCTTCAATGATAACAGCTAGATTTCTTCCTTTTCTCACAGGTATAACAAACTTTTGTATTTTTTCACCAACAAAAGTTTCATATTGTGTATCAAGCCCAAGTCTATCATAGAATTCTTTTTCTTTCCATTCTTCTAAAACTATAAGTATATTTATCTTTTTTTCTATTCTTGTTGATTTTACTCCAAAATGATCTGTAACATCGACAGACCCATTTTGTATATCTTCTAGATAAAAATGCCCCAGCTTTACTTTCTTTTTTCCATTGTAACCAAGCAAATCATTTTCACCAACACGACGTATAACTAGATTTTTATCTGTTATCATACGATGACCTCTTTCAAGTAGCTCTATCATAACACCTTTTCTAGCATTTGAATAACCTGTCATCAATACTCCAACACCATGAATTTCCATAAGAGAATAATCTTCATATTCTTCTTCAATAGAAAGTGCTCTAGAAAGAAAGAACTTCAATTTTCTAACAGTAACAGAAGCTTTTTCATTACTTAAAAGAATATTTTTATTGTATTTTTTTGCATAATAATAAAATTCTTCAGCTATGATAGCATCTCTTGAAAAGATTAGAGCTGGGAAATCAAGAGCCATGTATTCAGAGATAACCTTTTCTTTTCTTTCTTTAGAAAAAGTAGCCATGAATCTTGATTCTTTTAAGCTACAGATATTGATATATCTATTTAGCTCATCACTATCTTTATCTAAAAAACCAACAAGTTCATAACCAATTTGATAGATATTAGGGATATCAATTTTTAAATCTAAATTTCCTTCATTTAATATTTCAAAATTTAATGAATCTGCAATTTCTCTGACAGTGGTATATGTGTACATATTTCCTCCATATAGTTTTAAGGAGTGTAAGTCCCCTCAACCTCTTTGATCTCTTTGTTTAATTTTACCTTAACTTGTTCATTACTTAAATGCTCAGCAGGTTCTTTTTTAGTTTTAATAGTTTTTATTTCTTCTTTCTTTACTTCTTTTTTAGCTTCTTCAGCTTTCACAGTAGTTTTCTTTTCTTCCTTTTTAACTTCTTTTTTAGCCTCTTCAGCTTTTACAGTTGTTTTCTTTTCAGAAGTAGTTTCTTTAGGTTTAGCTTTTTCTTCAACTTTAGAGTCTGTCTTAGGTTTTTCAACTTTCTTTTCTTCTTTTTTAGCTTCATTCTTTTCCTTTTCTTGCATAACTTTTTTGACAGTTTCTCTACCTTCTTCTATTTTTTTAGCTTCTTCAGCTTTTTTAGTAGCTTTTTCTTCTTTAGAGGCTTCAGTTTTCTTTTCAGAAGTAGCTTCTTTAGGTTTAACTTTTTCTTCAACCTTAGTCTCAGCTTTAGGTTTTTCAACTTTCTTTTCCTCTTTTTTAGCTTCTTCAGACTTAGTTATAGCTTCCTTCTCTTCAGTTTTAGCTTCTGCTTTAAGCTCTTTTTTATCACTTACAACAGGAATTTTTTCTTCTTTAGGAACTTCAACTTTCTTCTCAACAGTTGTTTCTTTTGGAAGCTCTTTTGGTGTTTCTTTAGGAGTTTCAACTATATCTTCTTCAACTTTCTTTTCTTCTTTCTTCACTTCTTTTTTAGTTCCACCATAAAATTCATTATTTCTAAGGTTCATAGATGCAACTACTTGTTTAGTTGTATTTTCTACTAAAGCTTGTTCTAACTTTTCTTGGTTAGAAACTTTTTTATACATAAAGAAAGTAAAAGCGATGAATACAAGAAAAACTATAAAGTTAAGAAATTTTTGGAAATTCAAGCTAGTTTTTTTCTTAACCTTAGGTTGAACCTTTGGATTGGTATTTGTATTAGCCTTATTTTTAGCATTATTAGTGTTAGAGCTTCCTTTCTTTTTAGAAGCTTCTTGCTTTTTATTTTCAGGCTTCTCCCTATTTGTTGATTTTGTATTCTTTTTTTTATCCATTTAACCCCTCTTTTAACTTAATTAAAATGTAGAAAGAACCACAGCATACAGTTAGCTTTCTCTTTTTACTTAAAGCTAAATTATATGCTTTTATTGGATCTTCTTCATATTCAAAATCTTTCTTATTTTCAACATTATCATATAGTTCTTTTGCTGTTGAAGCTCTTGGATTGTTTGGTATAGATGTTAAAACTATACTAGAAGATATTTCATTTAGTTTTCTAAACATAGAAACTCTATCTTTATCTTTTAAAATAGATACTAACACAGTAACTTCATCTTTTGAAAAATGTTGTTTTACAATTTTTATAAGTTCTTCAACTCCAGCAGGATTATGAGCCCCATCAAAAATCACAAGTGGATTTTTAGAGAACACTTCAAATCTACATTGCCACACAACCTTTTTAATTGCTTCTTTTATTATATTTTCATCTATACCTAAGTATTTTACTACTTCATAGGCACATAAGAAATTTTTATATTGATAATCACCAAAAAGTGAATATTCATAGATGTTTCCATTTATATTTATATTTGTTGTAAAAGTATTAAAATCAAGTTTATAGCTACTGTCTCTATATTTATCTAAGACATTTACATATTTGTCTGTAACTTCTTCAATAGCTTTTTTAACATCAGGATTGTTATCAGCAAAGATAGTATATGGGCAGTTTTTAATTATTCCTGCCTTTTCTGTTGCTATTTTATAAATAGTATCCCCTAGGTATTCTGTGTGATCTAAGCTAACATTAGTTATTACAGATACAGTGTTGTCACAGATGTTTGTTGCATCATATCTTCCACCCATACCAGCTTCTAAAATTACATATTCAGCCTTCATATCTTTAAAATAATCAAACATCATAGCAGTTGTAACTTCAAAGAAAGTTGCTTGTATTTTATGTTCTTCAATAATCTTTTTGACTTTTTCATAATATTTGGCAACATCTTCATTGCTGATATATTTGTCATTAAAAGATATTCTTTCATTGAATTCAAGTATATGAGGTGAAGTGTATTTTCCAACCTTGTATCCAGCATCTATTAGGACTCTTTCAACAGTTGTTGAAACAGATCCCTTACCATTAGTTCCAGTTATATGTATAACTTTATATGAATTTTGTGGATTTCCTAAATGTTTACAAATTTCTTTAATATTATCTAAACCAAGTCTTATACTAAACATAGAATAAGCATATAATTCTTCTAGTAAAGCATCGATATTCATTTTTTCCTCCATCTATTTTATAATTGATAAAATTCCTTCTACTATTGATTTTGAATTTTTAGCTGCAATTTTTACAAACTCATCGAAAGTCATTCCTGCTTCATCATCAGCTTTATCAGAAATTGATCTTAAAACTATAAATGGAACATTTAAAACTTCACAGACATGAGCAACTGCTGCTCCTTCCATTTCAACACATTCAGCTTCAAAAATTTCTCTAAGTTTTTTTACTTTTTCTGATGAAGCCACAAATTCATCTCTACTTATAATTCTTCCTTTATGAACTTTTTCAGTTCCAAAAAGTTTTGTAGCAACTGAGTCAGCCAAAGTAAAAAGATAAGGATCAGCTTTAAAGTTAGAACTCTTCATTCTTGGAATTTCTCCTAACTTATAGTTTCCACCAGCTGTTACGTCCATATCAGATTCAACTAAATCAGTGGCAATAACAATATCAGTAACTTTAATATCAGGATTAACTGCTCCAGCGACTCCTGTAAATATTATTTTGTCAACTTTAAAATTAGAAATTAAAAGAGTTGTAGATATTGCAGCATTAACTTTTCCTATACCACTTTCTACTAATATAACATCTTTTGAGCATAGTTTTCCTTCATAGAATTTTAAATTACTAATTTCTATTTCATTTATGTCAGTCATTGAAGTTTTTAATTCAACTATTTCTTCGTGCATAGCACCAATTATTCCAATTTTCATTTTTACCTCCAAAGTATTTTTATTCATCGAATATTATAACATATTTAAAAAAAATAGAATAGCAAGTCTGTAAAATATGTTATAATAAATTAGAAAAATTTAAAGGAGATTTTGCTATGTATTATATTCAATATATTATTGCTAGATTTTTTATTTTTTTATTACTCTTATTGCCTGAAAAATTAAGATTTAAGTTTGGAGATTTTTTAGGAAATCTTACATATAAATTAATTAAAAGTAGAAGAATGACAGCCCTTATGAATTTAAAAATGGCTTTTCCTGAAAAGAGTGACGAGGAAATTGAAAAGATTGCAAGAAAATCTTTTAGAATAATGATAAAGGCTTTCTTATGCTCTCTATGGTTTGATAAATATCTAAAGAATCCTAAAAATATAAAAATTATAAATCAAGAAAGTATGTTGAATGCTTGTAAAAAAAATAAAGGGGTTATGGCTGCTACTATGCACATGGGAAATATGGAAGCAAGTACAGTTTGTACAGGTGAGAATAAAATTATTACTGTTGCTAAAAAACAAAGAAATCCATATATAAATGACTATATTACAAAACTTAGAGGAAAAGCAAACTATATGGAAGTAATAGAAAAAAATGAAAGAACAAGTAGAGTTTTAATTTCTAAGTTGAGAGAAAAGAAAGTTATTGCACTATTTTCTGACCATAGAGATAAAGGAGCAATAATTAATTTCTTTGGTAAAGAAACAAAAGCACCTAGTGGAGCAGTATCAATGGCATTGAAGTTTGACTTACCTTTCTTACTTGTCTATAACACTTTTAATGATGATAACACAATTACCATCTACGTTACAGATGAAATAGAATTGAAAAAGACAGGTAATTTTAAGGAAGATGTACAAAACAATGTTCAGTATTTAATAAATATTATGGAAGATGTTATTAGAAAACATCCAGAACAATGGATGTGGTTCCACGATAGATGGAATAGTTTTAGAGAATACAAACGTTCATTGAAAAACAAAAAATAAAAACTGTATATTATAATCTGAATTTAAAAGTAAAAAATAAGTGAGTTACGAATGGAAATTTACTCAGTAACGAACTATTTTTTACTTTTATTAATTTGTAACAGTTTTTATTTTTAAACTTGATTTAACTTATAATAAATTCCTTGTAACTTCATTAACTCATCATGATTTCCCATTTCAGCTATTCCATCTTTTGTGATAACAATTATGACATCAGCTTTTCTTACAGTTGTAAGTCTATGAGCAACCACTAGAGTTGTTCTACCTTCACTAAGTTCATCTAGAGATTTTTGTATATTTCTTTCAGTTATACTGTCTAAAGCACTTGTTGCCTCATCTAAAATTAGAATAGGAGGATTAGCTAAAAATACTCTAGCAATAGAAATTCTTTGTTTTTGTCCACCAGATAAACGAATACCTCTTTCACCAACTTGAGTATCATATCCTTTTTCTAAAGTCATAATATAGTCATGGATATTTGCATACTTAGCTGCTTTATAAATTTCCTCATCGGTAGCATCTAATTTTCCATAGGCGATATTTTCTTTTATAGTTCCTGTAAATAGGAAAACATCTTGACTTACAATCCCTATATTCTTTCTAAGTGAAGATAAGGTCATATCTTTAATATCTATGTCATCTATAGTAATTTTACCAGATAGAATTTCATAGAATCTTGGGATTAAATGGCAGATAGTACTTTTACCAACTCCTGATTCACCAACTAAAGCCACATTTGTTCCTGCCTTAATATTTAAAGAGAAATTCTCAAAAACATTTTCATTTTCTTCATATCTAAAAGTAACTTCATCAAAGACTATATCACCATTTAACTTTCCAACTTCAATTTTACCTTCTTCTTCTTGAGGAACAGTTATTACTTCATAGAATCTTCTAAAACCACTCATTCCATTTTGAAATTGTTCTACTGAGTTAATAAGTCTTTTTATAGGAGTTATTAACAAGTTAACAAATAGCATATATGTAACAAAATCTACTACAGTGATTTTCTCGTAATAAGTAAATAAAGTTCCACTTAAAAGCATAACAAGATAAAGAGTATCTATGATATAGTAAACTCCACCCTGAAAAACAGCTAACCAAAAGTATGCTGCCTTTCTTGCAATTATATATTTAGAGTTTCCTTCTTCAAATTTTTTAAATTCAAACTTGCTATTATTAAAAGATTTAGAGACTCTAATTCCTGAAATAGAATTTGATAAATTTGCATTTATAGCACCAACAGTAGTTCTTGTTTCAGCGAAGGCTCTCATCATTCTCTTTCTTAAAAAAATAGTAAGTAGAGCTAAAATTGGAATAAAGACGAAAACTATACAAGTTAATAGAGGATTTAAATTAATTAGATAGAAAAAAGAACCTAAAACTAGAACACCTGATATGAAAACATCTTCAGGTCCATGGTGAGCAAGTTCTGAAATATCTATCAGGTCATTTACTATCCTTGACATAATATCCCCAGTCTGATTCTTATCAAAATAAGATATAGGCATATTTTGAATATGCTTAAATAAATCTCTTCTCATATCTGCTTGTATTTTTACTCCAACAATATGTCCATAGTAGCCAACAAAATAATTGGATAACATTTTAAAAATATAAATTAATGCTAAAATAAATAAAAACAAAAAAATTGTTTTTAATTTTCTATTTGGAATAAAATCATATAATATTGAACGAGTTAATATAGGATAGAATAAATCACAAATTGAAATAAGAAAAGCTGCTAGTAAATCTAAAAAAAACATTTTTTTATGAGGTTTATAATATGAAATAAATTTCTTAAACAAAGTTGAACCTCCTTATTTTAATATTTTATACAAATATTATAGCATAAAAAAGCTCTTCTTGTTAGAAGAGCTAATTTCATTTTATAGATATTTTTTAATTTCTTTTTCTATTTCTTCTGCACTTGTTGTAGGTTCAAATCTTGCTACAACATTTCCAGACTTATCTACTAGAAACTTAGTAAAATTCCATTTAATATCAGGTTTTTTAGCGAAGTCAGGATCATTTTTTGAAAGCATTTCATTAAGTATAGAAGTTAGTTTATGCTTAGGATCAAAGCCAGTAAATCCTTTTTGTTCTTGTAAATATTTGAAAAGTGGTATAGCATTTTCACCATTAACTTCAACTTTTGCAAATTGGTCAAATTTAACTTTGTAATTCAATTGACAGAAAGTATGGATTTCATCATCACTTTCTGGAGCTTGATTTCCAAATTGATTACAAGGAAAATCTAAAACTTCAAAACCATCTTTATTGTATTTTGAATATAGAGCTTCTAACTCATCGTATTGTGGTGTAAATCCACATCTAGTTGCAGTATTAACAATTAATAAAACTTTTCCTTTAAAATTTTCTAAAGAAACGTCTTCACCTTTTCTATTTTTTACAGTAAAATCATAAATTTTCATAATTAGCCTCCTCTATATTTTATATATTTTATTATATCATTTTTTAAAGATTTGTTCTACATCTCAGCCATTTTTAATAATTGTTTCACAAAGTCATTTTTAGGATTAGAACAAATATTTTTAGGTACATCATATTGTTGAATTTCTCCCTTATCCAATACTAAAACCTTTGTTCCTAGCTTTAAAGCCTCTGTTATATCATGAGTTATAAAGACAATAGTTGCCTCTGTCTTTCTGTGTAATTCCTTTAAATCTTTTTGTAATTGATATCTTGTGATAGCATCTACTGCTCCAAATGGCTCATCCATCAATATTATATCAGGGTTTGCTGCCAAGGCTCTTGCTATTCCAACTCTCTGTTGTTGCCCACCTGATAGTTCATCTGGTAGTCTATCTTTTAAATCTCTTGAAAGATTTAACATATCCATTTTTTCATTTACTATTTTTTCAATTTCTTTTTTATCATATTTTTTTAAATTTAATACATAGGCAATATTTTCAAAAACTGTTAAGTGTGGAAATAAAATATTTCCTTGAATTACATAACCTATTTTTCTTCTAAGTTCAATTAAATCTTCGTCTTGGATATTTTTATTGTTTATTAGTACTTCACCTTTATCTGCCTTTATAAGACCATTTACCATCTTTAAAATTGTTGTTTTCCCAGAGCCTGACGAACCTATGATAGTTAAAAATGTTCCGCATTCAATAGTCAGATTAAAATCTTTTATTACTTCTTGATTTCCATAACTCTTACTAATATTTTTAAATTCTATCATTGTTTCACCTCCAATAAACCTTTTTCTTGCAAGTATTTTCTTGCAACATCTTCTGGCTTTTTACCTTCACTTTCAACTTGATAATTTAAATTTGCCATTGTTTTATCATCTAAAATATTATTTAATTTTTCTAAAACTACTTTCAACTCTGGATATTCAGATAAAATTTTGCTTCTTACAACTGTTCCTGCTCTATACGAAGGATACATCTTTTTATCATCTTCTAAAACAACTACATCAGATATTGCTAGTTGTCCATCTGTTGTAAATATTACCATAACATCAATTTTCTTATCTTTCATAGCTTGGTATTTAAGTCCAATATCCATATCTATTTTCTTTTTAAAATCCATATTATATACTTTTTGTAATTCTTTATAGCCATCTTCTCTTTCAAAGAAATCATATTCTGCACCAAAAATTAAATTATTTGATACTTTTGCTAAATCACTATATGTTTTTAAATTATATTTTTCTGCAATATTCTTATTTACTGCTAAACCATAAGTATTGTTAAAACCATATAAATTTACATATTCTAAATTGTATTTTTCTTTATATTCTTTTTGTAATTCATCAAATTTACTTTCATCATAGCTAGCTTCTTTTTTCAATACAGCTTCCCAGGAAGTACCTGTATATTCTGGATATAAATCAAATTCTCCTTTTACTATTGCAGGATGAATATTAGAAGTTCCTCCGCCAACTCCATTTGTGATATTAACTTTTAAATCTGTATCTTGTTCAATAAGTTCAGTTAGCATTTGTCCTAAGATATAACCCTCTGTCATAGGTTTAGTTGCAATATTTATGCTTTTGTCTTTCTTTGAACTTAAAGAAAAATATGCTCCAAATATAATTATGAAAAGTCCTAAAATTATAAGCCCTCCCCATATTTTCCACCATGTTACTTTCTTCTTTTTAAGCGTACTATAAAGGAAGAATAATGGTAAAGGGTTAAAGAA
>ERZ773031.558-NODE-558-length-20097-cov-51.937531_pt1 | contig 20097 bp, 16 predicted proteins | sample MGYA00511666_ERZ773031 | MGnify/ENA primary metagenome ERZ773031 (study PRJEB29015, sample SAMEA2738135) | human oral metagenome | biome: human oral; feature: human-associated habitat; material: saliva | place: China | collected 2250 ...
GCCGTGGGTCGGGGGTTCGAATCCCTCCTGGATCACCAAAGAAATAAGCGGATAGTTCGTGATGAGCTATCCGCTTTTAGTATAGTTTTTAGTAGTTTTATTAGTAGTTAACTGAATTTATGTAGATTAATTTGGCATCTTTGAATTTACGCTTTTAGCTATCTCAATAATTTGTGATGTTCCATCATCTGCAGATTCGTTTTTTAGATATCCACTTGGTAAGTTTGAGAAGATAGCTCTAGTTGTCTGCATTAGCACTGCATTCTTTGTTTCTTCATCTCTGGCAGCAGAAACAAATGTTTCGAAAGTACTTAAAGCATTTTGTTTGTTTTGATTAATGATAAAATTATGCTGAGCTGCATTGTAGTTTCGTACTTCCCAAAAGAGTATTATTAATAATGTAAATAATGCTGTAAATCTAGCAATCGCTGCTTGGATAAATCTATATGATGCATATGAATCGTTAGGATCGATTTCAATAGGAGAATTAAATGCAAATAATGATGCACAAATTATTATGATTGTAGTTATACTAATTGCTACTAACCAGTAATAACTTAAGGTTTTATATTTTTTTGAAGCTGATTCAAAGTTAATTGTATGTTGTGTAACCCCTACTTCTTGTGCAGCTTTTTTGACTGCATCTATTACGATATCTAATTCGGATTTTCTTTGATCAAATTCTTCAGAAATTTCTACATATTTAGCATTTATATCTTCAACTATTTTGTTAACCTCAAGTTGTAAAGCTTGATAATCAGTCCCTTCTTTTTCACAATATGTTATTATTGGGCTTAATTGATCAAAAAAGTATTGGTATTGGCTGATTAGTGCATTCGCAGCAGCATCTCTTTCAGCCATAGCATTGTTTGCATCGACGGTAAATGTTTTTATGCTTTCTATTTTACTTAAAAACGATGTAATATTGTTTTTTAGTGTTGTTAATTGAGATGTCGGCAATGTTGAAATATCTAAGTAAGTGAGCTTTTTGAAGAAATTAATTATTCTAGTAAAGTCATCAAAAAAGTTTGAAAAAGATAGGGCTTTACCGAGTTCTTCTTCTCGAATGAGACTACCAGGATCTACATTTTTTACCTCTATAAAGAGATCTTTAATCTCTTGAATTAGTATAGTATCTTCTTTTATTGGCATAAATAATCCCCCTACAAAATAAATATATTATATATTTATATTATAATGAGGAATAAATGAATATGTCCATATCTCTTATATACCTAAGTTGTCTAAGGCTTTAACTGCTTCTTTTTGTATATCAGGTACTAAGTGTGAATAGGTATCTAAGGTTAATGTAATTGTAGAGTGTCCGAGTCGTTCTTGCACTATTTTGGGGTTTATTTTCTGAGATAGTAGAAGTGTAGCATGGGTATGACGAAGATCATGAAATGTGATATGGTCTAAGCTTAGTTGTTTTAATATTGGTATAAAATATCTGGATTTGAAATTACTAGTCGATAGAATTTTCCCAAAGGTACCTGAGATAACAACTCCATATGAATCAGCCCATTTATCTCCTAATCTTTTAGCATAATTAGATTGGAACTCTTTGTAAGTAGTTAATTCACTTTGTAACTCTTGGCTGATAGGGATACAACGACGAGAAGTTTTTGTTTTAGTATCTTGAAATACTTGCCCTTTAGTACCTGTTTGTATTGTTCGCCGTACTGAGATAGTTCCGTGGGTTAAATCAACACAGTCCCAGCATAGTCCAAATACTTCACCTAGGCGCATTCCTGTGCCTAAGGCAATTTTGGTGGCGATATAGGATGCGTAATAATTAATTCTATAAGGTGAGGATATATTATTACTGACTTGTTGTTTCATTGTGCTTGTAAGTTGATGAATCTCATCCAGTGATAAGGTATGAATTTCTGTAGTTATTAATCTAGGTGGTTTAGTTAATTTAATAGGATTTTTTAATAATAAACCGATATTTACTGCATATTCAAATAGTTCTGAAAGATAACGTCTAGTGCAACGTATGGTGCTGGAAGATATGATATGGCCTTTTTTACCTTTCAATGTTCCATTACTCCAGTTGTTTAGGACTGTTTGTACTTGTTGTGGTGTAATTGCAGTTATTTTTATTTCACCTAAGAGGGGAAGTATATATAGCCTCAGTGTAGAGTTATATTTTTGAAATGTTTTAGGCTTTACACTGACTTTTTTTACATCTTGTAGCCAGTAGTTACAGATGTCTTTTAGTTTTGTATTTTTAGATGAGAAAATAGAAGTATTTTGTTGTGTAGCCTCGATCCATTGTTTTCCTAATTTATATACTTCTAATTTTGAGTTTCCAGAGAAAGCACGGCGAATTAGTTTATTATCCTTAGTGATACTAAATTGGCCTCGCCATTTTCCCTGGCTTTGAAAGAATGTGCCTTCTCCATTAGATCTTCTTAGATTTTTCTTTTGAGACATGTATAGATTTCCTTTCTTTACCTTTAGCAATGGATGGCGTGAAAGTTGATGAAGTAATCTTTTGTTGGAAGCGCTTAGCTTGTTTGATTAGAGCTTCCTTATCATCAGTAAAAATTTTTACGCTTTTTTTAGCACGGCTTACATCTACATAAATTTTATTGCGTGTATTGGAGTTTTTTTGTGTACTATCATGTACGATTAGAGCATTATCAACAGTAATACCTTGTGCCTTGAATGTAGTCATTGCATATCCATAATCAAAATGTTTATACTCTCTTGTATCAAATATTACGTTTTGATTTGTGTTGGTTTGTACGGTAACTTTAGGTCCATTGATATTTATGATTTTGCCAAGTTGGCCGTTTTTTATTCCTACTGTTTCGCCATTAGTATCTTTGAGTTTATAGTTATTTTTAGTGAAAATTACTTTTTCACCAATGGCATAAGGATTAGAGCTTTCTATACCATACTGATTGACGCTAGTTAGTAAACATACATTTTTTAGGGTACCTTTTTCTATAAGTCTGTTATGAATTTCGGTATTGAGTTCATTACGATCATTATTGCGAGCTACTAAAATAGCACTTTTATCTTGTTGCTCAACTGTGTAATTACAGTATTCATGAATTACTGAGTTTAAGCGATATTGTCGTTGAGGGATTTCCTTAATACTGGTGTCAATATAAGATAGTGGAGATTGTTTTTCTATATTTTCAAATTTGCCAGATAAAGCTTCTACTGTTTTTCTAAGATTAGAGCCTTCTTCTTGCCGATTGATTTCCCTCATACGAACAGTAGGTACTTGTTCATTATCCTTTTTAGTCATTCTAGCAAATGCATTACCTGTACCAATTGGAAGTAATTGGTTTGGGTCACCAAGAAAGACTACTTTAGCATTTCTTTTTTCAGAGGCTTCTAGAATATTACTTAGTAGGTGATCTGTTAACATGGAGCTTTCATCTACTATCCAGACCTCTGGTGTTTCTGCTTTCTTTACAGATGAGAAATCCCAGGAGTTATGAGGCGTAGTGGGTGAAAGGTGATTTAGATATTTATGAATAGTTTGAGAGAAAATTGCAGCTTCTGACTCCATGGCCTCTGCTGCCTTTCCCGTAAATGCCATACCTATTACATTAACTCCTTGAGACTCGTATAGTAATTTAGCTTGTTCAAGCATAGTTGTTTTACCAGAACCTGCTATACCTTCTACCGCAATATATTTGTTAGAAGAAGATAACATTAAATTAATAGCTTCTTTTTGCCCTTTTGAAAGCTCCCAACCTTGAGCTAGTTTGAGATTATTGGAAAGTATATCAATTTTTGCATTAGCATCATTCGGATTTAAAGTACTATAATTTTCAGTTTGGGGACTTAAAAGGAGCAAATCTATATATTTGGTACGAGCCAAGTTTTTGGGAGTTGTAAAATAAATCTCATTATTTAGTTGACGAAAACCAACTTGTATTAAAGTACTTTGTAAGTGGTGTTCAAATATATTTTCAAATTCTGATACTGTTACGCCAAGCATTATACCTTGTTTATATACTTCAATCATTAAGTCCGACTTAGGAAATGCATAGGACTTTTCTTGTAGTTGTTCAATGGATTTTTTTAATATATCATTGATTTTTAAAAGTCTTGATGCATCCTTATTATGTGTAGATTTATTTATTACAAAACCGCCTAAATTATCAATAGCTTTCTGCCACTCCTTCTCTAAAGTTACAATGTCTTCTGGTGGTTTTGGCCGACGAGAGGCCAGGCCTGCAGCGTGTGCACCATCCCATGTATCAGAAAAGCCTTGATTGGCTTGATAATCTTGAATTTGAAATTTTCTTTTTGAAAAATGCTCGATTAGAGTATCATTTACACCTTCAATCTCAAAATGTATGTTTTTCTGATCTTTGCTCAAGGATTCCCGAAGGGGAATCCTTTTTTCTTGTAAGGCTTTAGATAATTCATTGTCATACATTAAAGAGAAAAGGTATTGGTTTGAGTGAATAAATCGGTCCTCAATCGTCATAATCTTGCCATTTATCATTGTTTTTCTAAAAAGTAAGCAATGGGTGTGTAATTGAGGATCTTGTTCTCTAGATACTCTATGCTGCAAACACGCAAATAAAGCATTTTTAGTTTTTATATTTTCTGTTCGATTATCTTTATTTGTATGCTTGCGCCATACTACATAATTAGATTCAACGAAAGTTAAGACATTTTTAACAGCTTGATTATGTGCATCTAGAAGATCATATTTTAATGCAGGATTTAACATTGCAATTGAGATAGATTTTGGAGGAGAGAAGGTTAAATCTATTGCCAATTTTTTGGAATCGGGAGTCAATTCATCTTTTAATGTATTTACTTTTTGTTCGTAATTATCTTGTGATAAAGGTGTTATAGTACTTTTATATGGATTTGGAATATCATCTCCTATAGGGGATAACAATCCTTTGCCGAACCAAAAGTCCTCCTGGGTAATTGTGCGACTATAATAATCATCTTTGTTATAGTATTGTCCCGCTTGAATGGTGGACACATTGGAAGTTGTAACCATAGTAGATTATTCTCCTTTTTTATATTTGTTAATTAAATCTTCTCCATAACGATGTTCTTTATATTCATTAAACTTTATTCTATGAGGGTGCATATTTGGCTTAAATGAATTTACTGTTTTTCTATCAATAGGATCAAAGTGCTTTATATTGGGGTTTTCGTTAAAGAACAATTGAGGAATTATTAAATTAAAAGGGTTAAAACCTAATATCTTTCCATATCCTTTAAATGCTGGTAGCGATTGTAATTGGCTTGGAAGAATAAGTGATTTAGTTGTGGTATCTTGGCTAATAGAGGGGATAGGACTACCGTTTTGAGGTAGTTGAATTGATTCTTTGTATTCTATAATTTCCTCTACACCAAAGTTATCTGCCAGTTCTTTTGCAGTAGCTGCATCGTTAATCCGTAACACTATTTGCGTACCAAAGTTATTTAAGAATGATTGCATTACTTGTGGCCCATATTTCTCCCTTAATAAACCAGGATCTTGCGTTAAAGCAAGAATACTAATGCCATAACTTCTACCTTTTGTAATTAAATCAGGTAGTAATTGAATTTTGTTTACACTACCAATTTCATCAATAATAAAATACAGTCTGCAATTTTGGTTTTCAGGTAAAGTGAGTGCTTCGTTAATCATAATATCCATGACTAGTGATAATAATGGGGCCATAATTCGTTGACGGTTAGTAGGAACTAATAAATATAAGTTTGGTATGGTTCCATTTGTTCGTTGATACTCTTCTCTGATGTATTGTTTAAAGGAAAATGTAGCATTATTATCGGTTGAATCTTTTAAGTGCATGAAAGGCTTTAGACCGCTGGCAAGAGTTGCAAGTATAGAGGCAAAGGTATTTTCTGGAGCATTTAAGTACTGCTTAGATGTTATTAATGTTGGTGGTAGGGAGTTAATAGCTTCTGTTAGATCCTCTGCAGGCTGTTTAAAAAATTCTAGAATGTCTTGGTTCGTTTTACGCTCTTGTAAATCAAGATACTTTAAGCCATCTGCAAATATAGCCCCTGCAGCTAATCCCCAGAATGGATCTTTTTCACCCTCCCGTTCAAATAGGATAGAGGCGAAGGTATCATAATCTGAAATATCATCTATATCATTAAAAATCGACCAACTGATACTACGTTTATCAAAAGGACAGAAAATGTAGTCATCGGGTTTTGCAAATTTTCCTACAAATTCAGGCTTTACATCCGTAATAATATAATGGCGTTTATCATTATATTTTTGGCTATATGTATTAATTTGATTAAGAAATTGACTGAGCAATACAGATTTACCAGAGCCACTAGCACCAAAGACAAGAATATGTTTACATTCGGTATCAGTAGGAATATTTATATTTCCAATGGATAAAACATGCGGTTTATTTTTTGTATATAAACTAATTTGCTTTTGAGATAATAATTGCATACCACGCTTATGGAGTGCTTTTTTTGATACAGATGTGTCTTTTAGATATTGATTATAATTCCAATATAGAGATATCACTAAACTTAATAAAAGCGTTATCAGCCAGTATTTTTTGTAACTTTCCTTTAACATATAAAGTTGGTTATTGGTTAAATGGTCGATTACATCTTTATAATTTTTGAAAGGAATTCTATTGTTAGGATTTACCTCAAAGTCAAATGTATGACTTGCAATAAATTGACCTATTTGAGTTTTATAAGTATCTGGCTTTATAGGATTAATGTAATTTAAAGCTACTTCTTTTGTTACATAAATATTTTGAGTGGATATGATATTTTCTGCTTGATAGCGAAAACCATAAAATAGTCCTACAGATGCAAGTGTTTGAAGGAGTAATATGCTAATTGATATATTTCTTAGATATTTTTTCCATATGGTAAACGTAATTTTTCCTTTTTTGAGTTCTTTAAATGCAATATTATTGTTTATATTTGTCATTGTATTAATCCTTTCTATAAATTGTAGAGCAGATTTCTTCAAATTTATCTTCTGCACTATATAACTCATATAGCCCTTTAAAAAGGCTTAATGTTAAAACTTCAAGTCGATCTAGGTTTTGACTTAAGTAGCTATAGGAGTCTGAATCTATACAAGTGCTTTGTTGAAAGTGCTGGTCAATTAGATTTGTGATATAACTTGATACACTTTTATTCTCTAAAGCTGCAATATTTTTAATTTGTCGTTTTAATTGTGATGTGCAATAGATTTTAATAGATTCATTTAGGTCTGTATTTGCCATAAAGGTCTCCTTTGAGTTTTAGAGGCGAATAGTAGAGTAGATAGTGCCTAATCTACTTCATACACCATACGCACTGCATGCGAAGGCATATATTGTTAATAGTGTTAGATTTTTTCTGTGTTATTAATAGGAATATTGATATATACCATCTAGGGATATTAGAGACTATTTTAAATGGATAGTCCCTATAGATAAGCAGGTAGTAATTAGCTTATCTATAGGTCTATTCCTATATACCTAGTTTTTTTACATTAATGTAGAAATATATTTGTTATATTTGTAATAAAAAAAGAGACACTAAAGACTTGTATTTTAGCCTCTAGCGCCTCTCGCTGCATAGATTTATAGTGGTATTTAATTTGTGTTTTTCTCTAAAGCTTGTTCGATCTCGAACATATTTAATTTTGCCATTAGGGAGTTCAATAGGAAAATATTTACGTTTTTGTTGAGAATAATTTGAATTAATTTGCATACAATATGACATCCTTATTGAATATTAAAATTAGCTTTGCAATACTCGTCTAAAGCATTTTCTGGGATTAGTATTTTATGACCTATATGAATGCAATTTAAGTTTTTGGTTTTAATTAAATTGTAAATATGACTCATACTTACATTTTTTGCAAAGTATTCCTCAGCAGCTTCGCGTACAGTGTAGAGTTTCATAACGGGGCTCCTTACATTGTAAAATACATGAAATTTTAATATAATAAAGTAATAAGAAATTTACACACACCAATTAATTAACCTATAAATAAATAATAATTAACTATTGGTTAATTACAGTATAGCGTATTGAAATAAAAAAATCAATATGAAATAAAGAAAGTGGGGAACAAATGGGAGTTATAGATGTATTAATGGATCTAAAAAAATCTGGTTCATCTATTAAAGATATTTTTTCGTCTAGATTAGAAATTCTTTTGGATGAGTTTCAACTTCAAAAGAAAGATTTAGCCAAAGAAATTGGGGTTTCTGCTGTTGCAATAACTAAATATACTAAAGGGCTTACATTACCTTCTTTTGAGGTGTTAGTATCTATTGCTAACTACTTTAATGTTAGTGCAGATTATTTAATTGGTCTTGTTAATGAACCTGTTTCAGAGCATGATTATGTTTATTTTGCCCCTATAGGTAAATTAAACTATTCATTTAAAATTTCTGATTCAGAAACTTTAGAAGGACAACTAGATTATATCTTTGGATTGACTGTGTGGAATATGGAAATCCCCAAAGATGAGATTGCTTTAAATCAGTTTTTATGTTTTAAGTTTTCAGATAACGCAGATAGTCAACGCTTATATGATTGTCTTTTCTTAACTGATGAATTGAATGTAGGGTATTTTTTATATAAAATGTCAAGTCAGTTAGGGTTACCTTTTATGGATGAATATCAAGGGGTTCGTTCAAAAAAATCTCAATATTTAGCTAATTTATTGGTTTGGAATGAGCTGGGGATTAAACCACCAGTCGGGCAAATGCCATTAACAGAACCGCAATATTTGGCAACATTACCAATACCAACTGCTAATGAGCATATACGTTTAAACTATACATTTACTAGTGGAGCAATGCCTCACTTACAGGCTTGGATGGCTATGAGCAATCAAGAGCGAAGAAACTTGTTAATGAGACGTTTAAGGCGTATTAAAAAAGATTATATATGAGGTATAGATTACTTCAATAAAGTTTTATTTAATATAGATAACTGAGATTTAAATGATATGTTTTAAGAATATATTTATTGGGGATTTTATAGGGGTTAGTCTTAAAACTATATGTTAGGGGATTGAATATGAGTACAATGAGACCTAAAAATGAAATGACTGAGGAAGATATAAAGTTTCAATATATTAATCCAGCCATAGAATCTAAATGGGATAGAAATAAAATTTCTATGGAAACTCGGATTACGGATGGAATGATTAATCTTCGTGGAAATAGAGTATCTAGATCTGAAGCTAAAAAAGCAGATTATATACTTTATATAAATCCACAAAAGCCTATAGCTATAATAGAAGCTAAATCTAATAAATACAGTGTATCCCATGGACTTCAGCAGGCTATGCAATATGCTGAAATGTTAGACGTCCCATTTGCGTATAGTTCAAATGGAGATGGATTTTATGAACATGATTATTTAACAGGGAAAGAGCGAGAACTTTCTTTGGAGGAATTTCCTTCTGAAGATGAGCTATTAATAAGATTTACAGCCGAATCGAATGATGGTAAAGGCTTAGATGATAATGTTAGAAAAATCATTGATCAACCTTATTATTCAAGTCAAAATACATATCCACCAAGATATTATCAAAGAGTTGCTGTTAATAAAGCTGTAGAAGAAATTGCTCAAGGAAAAAATAGACTGCTTCTTGTTATGGCAACTGGAACAGGAAAAACATATACAGCATTCCAAATTGTTTATAGATTACTTCAAAGTGGAATAAAGCGTAAAGTTTTATATTTAGCAGATAGAAATATTTTAGTTGATCAGTCTATTCAACAAGATTTTGCGCCATTAGAAAAATTAATTCATAAGATTAATGTCGCAAAAGATGATCCTAATACAATCACATCTTATCAAGTATATTTTTCTCTATATCAACAATTAGTTGGCGATGATGATAAAGAACATTTTTCTGAATTATTTAAACCAGACTTTTTCGACTTAATAATAGTTGATGAATGTCATAGAGGTTCATCAAAGGATGAATCTAGATGGAGAAGAATATTAGAATACTTCTCTTCAGCTACCCAAATTGGTATGACTGCAACACCAAAAGAAACTAAATATATTTCTAATTGTCATTATTTTGGTGAGCCTATCTATACGTATTCCTTAAAAGAGGGTATAGAAGATGGATTTTTGGCACCGTTTAAAGTTATTAATATTACAACTGATATTGGTGATGGATGGAGACCAATTAAAGGGCAAAGAGATAAATATGGTTATGAAATTGAGGATAGAATTTATAATAACTCGGATTATGATTACAATATTATTCTTGAAGATAGAACAGAACAAGTTGCTGCTGAAATTACTAAATATTTAAAATCTACTGATAGAATGGCGAAGACTATAGTTTTTTGTCCTACTGAAGAAGCAGCAGAAAGGATGCGAATCGCTTTAGTAAATCATAATGCTGATATGGTGAAAGATAACCCCGATTATTGTGTTCGAATTACTGGTAGTGATGATTATGGGAAAAGTAAACTAGATTATTTTATTTCAGTGTCTTCACCCTATCCAGTAATAGCTACTACATCAAAGCTACTTTCTACTGGGGCTGATTGTAAGATGACTAAACTAATTGTTCTAGATGAAATGATTGGATCAATGACCGAATTTAAACAAATTATTGGTCGCGGGACAAGGCTAAGAGAGCAAGACGGTAAAACGCATTTTGTTGTAATGGATTTTAGGAATGTGACAAGATTATTTGCAGATCCAGATTGGGATGGACCTATTGAAATTGTTGATGGCTATACACCTAATCCAGCAGGTGATGATAAAGACTCGACAGGTAAAGACCGTCCGGATAATCCAATTGATGCAAAAATTAAACCTATAATAGATAAAAATGGCTGTAGTGTTGAGGTAACTCATAAAACAGTTTCTATATATGATCCTACTGGCAAACTTTTACAAATAGAAAGTGTTGTAGATTATACAAAAGAAAATATTTTAGGCCAATATGCTACATTAGATCTTTTTATTGAAGAGTGGCGTAATGATCCTAAAAAAGATAAGATAAAAAATTTGCTATTACAACATGGAATTGATATAGAAGGAATCAAAAAAGAACAGAAAATGGAAGACGTTGATGACTTTGATTTTATTTGTTATATAGCTTTTAATCAGAAACCATTGACTAGGAAAGAACGTGTGGATGGTGTGAAAAAACAAGATTTCCTTAATAAATACAATGGGCCTACTAGAGAAGTGCTAGAAGTACTTTTAGATAAATATAAAAATCAAGGTGTTACCGAAATAGTAAATATGGGAGTTTTACGTCTTGAACCATTTATAAAATTAGGGAAACCTACAAAAATAGTTGATTATTTTGGAGGGAAAGAGGGCTATATAAGTGCAGTAGCCGACTTGCAAAATGCAATTTATAATAATGGAGCTATATGAATATGAGTAACTTATCTGGTTTTGTAAAACGATTACGAAATATTATGCGTAATGATGCAGGTATCAATGGTGATGCGCAGCGTATCGAGCAAATTGTATGGATGCTTTTTTTGAAAGTGTATGATGCTAAAGAGTCAGAATGGGAAATAAATGAGGATAATTATTTATCTATAATTCCAGAAGAATGTCGGTGGATGAATTGGGCACATGACGATAAATCTGGTAGAGCACTGACAGGGGATGCTTTATTAAACTTTGTTGATAATACATTATTTCCAACTCTAAAAAGACTACCTGTAGATGTTAATACACCAATAAAAAAGTCTATTGTGCAAACAACATTCGCTGATGCTAATAATTATATGAAAGATGGTGTTTTACTAAGACAAGTTATTAATGTAATTGATGATATTGATTTTAGTGACTATGATGAAAGTCATGCATTTGGTGATATTTATGAAACAATTCTAAAAGAATTGCAGAGTGCTGGTTCTAGTGGTGAATTTTATACACCGCGTGCCGTTACAGATTTTATGGCAGCCATGATTAATCCACAAGTGGGTGAAGTTATGGCTGATTTCGCTTGCGGCACTGGTGGATTTCTTATAAGTTGGCTCAAAGAATTACATAAAAAAGTAGAAACTGTAGCGGATGAAGAAGCATACTCATCATCTATTTATGGGATAGAAAAAAAGCAATTCCCATATATGTTAGCAATTACTAATTTATTGCTTCATGATGTAGATACTCCGCGTATATTTCATGATAATTCTTTATTAAAGGATGTATTGGATTATACGGATAAAGATAGATTTAATGTTATCATGATGAATCCACCTTATGGTGGATCAGAAAAAAATGATGTAAAAAGCCATTTTCCAGCTGATTTAGCTAGCTCAGAGACTGCTGATTTATTTATGTCTGTTATTATGTACCGATTAAAAGTACAAGGGCGCGCTGCAGTAATTTTACCTGATGGCTTTTTATTTGGTACGGACAATGCAAAAGTTAATATAAAGAAAAAGTTATTAAATGAGTTTAATCTTCATACGATTATTAGATTGCCATCCAGTGTATTTAGTCCTTATACTTCGATTACAACAAATATTCTTTTCTTTGATAATACAGGGGAGACTAAAGAAACCTGGATATACAGATTAGATATACCTGAAGGGTATAAACACTTTTCCAAGACAAAACCTATGAAATTGGAGCATTTTAAACCAGTTATAGATTGGTGGACTAATCGTATTGAAATTGAAGAAGAAGGTTTTGATAAAGTCAAGAAATACTCAAAAGAAGATTTAGAGAATAAGTACTATTACAATCTAGATTTGTGCGGATATCCACATGAAGAAGAAATTATTTTAGCTCCGCATGATTTAATTCTAAGATATCAAGAAGAACGTGCTAGTCTTAATACTGAGATAGATAGAGTGTTAAACGAGATAACTATTCTATTAGGGAGGGAATCAGAATGACTCCTCAACAATTAAGAAATAGTATACTTCAGTTGGCAATGGAAGGGGACTTAGTTGAACAAAGGCCTGAAGAGGGTACAGGAGAGGAACTATATCAATTAATTCAAGAAAAAAAGCAAGAATTAATTAATGCAGGTAAAATAAAAAGGCAAAAAGCAATTCCTAAAATTACAGAAGATGAGATTCCGTTTGAGATTCCTACAACCTGGAAATGGGTAAGGTGGGGAGATATCATAGAGGTTATATCTTCAAAACGAGTACTTCAATCAGATTGGAAAAAAACAGGGATTCCTTTTTATAGAGCTCGTGAAATTTCAAAACTATCAGAAAATGGATACGTTGATAATGAATTGTTTATTGATAATGGTTTATATGACACCCTTTCTAAGTATGGCGTTCCTAATGAAGGCGATTTGATGGTTAGTGCTGTTGGAACATTAGGAAAAACATATATAGTAAAGAAAACTGATAAATTTTATTATAAAGATGCGTCTGTTTTGTGTTTAAGAAATTATGCGAAATTAAGCTCTCTATTTTTGAAATATATAATGGAATCATCGTTAATGAAAAATCAGATAAAAGGTAACTCTAGTGGAACTACAGTTAGTACATTAACAATTCTTAGAATGTCAAATTATATTATTCCATTACCACCGTTAGGTGAACAAAATCGAATCGTAAAAAAAATAGAGAAATTGCTCCTGTTAAGTGAGAGATATGAGGTGGCTTGGAATAAGCTTGAAAGCTTAAATAGAAAATTCCCAGAAGATTTACAGAAATCATTTTTACAAGAAGCCTTGCAAGGTAAAGTTTGCGAACAAAAAGATAAAGAAGAAATTGGTAAGAAGCTAATTGAAAGAATGCTGAAAGAAAAGGCTTACTTAATAAAAACTGGGCAAATGAAAAAACAAAAAGTGTTACCACCAATTCAAGAATTTGAAATTCCATTTGATATTCCTAAGAGTTGGGGATGGGAGCGGTTAGGTAATATTTCCACATATAATCAAACTAAGAAAAAAGTTAGGGCGGTTGACTTAGATGATTTAACTTGGGTATTAGATTTAGAAGATATTGAAAAAGATACGGGTGATATAATTAACTATTTGATGGCCAAAGATAAGAATGTCACAGGAGAAAAAGTTGTATTTTATAAGGGGCAATTATTATATAGTAAGCTTCGTCCGTATTTAAAAAAGATTTTAATTGCTCCTAGTGATGGAGTATGTACTCCTGAATTAGTTCCATTTGATATTTTTGGTGGATGTAATAGAAACTATATTCTTTATGTTCTAAAGTCACCATATATTGATTCTCTTATTAACTCGGTTACATATGGTGTAAAAATGCCTAGAGTTGGTACCGACACAATGCTTAATCTACTTATACCAGTTCCTTCAATTAAAGAACAAAATAATATAGTGGATATGATAGATCAAGTAAATTCTTTATGTGATAAGCTTAGAATATTAATAAAGTAATCATAATAAAAGTCAGATAATTCAATAAGAATTGTCTGGCTTTTTAATATATGGCTTAAATATAGAGTTATTTGGAGTATTTTAGATTTTTATGATGGGGATAATTTTTATATCTAATTGGTAGATAGTTACTACTTTATCAGTAATAAGAGATTTTATATAATTAAAGTTAGAGAATAGAAGTCATATTGTTGATGATTTTAGTATAAAAATTTATGCAAACATAATTAGCTAATAGTGAAGATAGCTGCGTTATAATAATAATAGACTATAGGAGGCCGAAGGAACTTTAATATCATGTTGTAAGATTATTTAAGTTACCTATATCTATCTGGATTATGTATATAATCTGTATTAGTTCTGGTAGTTTATTATTTTTACTGGATAAGATACATTAAAAAATATACTTTTTTATACTAGAGAAGATTACGTATATATTCTAGACTAATTTTTATAGTATCTTTAATATAGGATTTGAATTAATTTTAAAGTATATTTGTAAAGAAATAGAGCATGTTTATAGAATATATTATGAGGGGAAATGTACTATATTAAGTTTATCAACTTATGGAAAGGCGATTCTTTTTATGATGTATATATCTGAAAATAATACATTAAAGCTGAGATTGTGTGATAGAGCAACAGTTCATATTAGGGATGAATATATTATTTAAATTATTTTCGGATATTACTTTGCACTTGTAGCGGGTAAGAAGAAATTATCAATTCTACATGTTTTGAAACTTGGGGTGATTAAAATTATAGATAGTAACTCTAAGGTGTTAAAAAATTTAAAAGAAAGTTTTTTTGAGAAGGAATATATGATGCACAATGTTATAAGGGGATAAAATGGAAAATCGTTTTTCAGGAATTGGTAAAATAACATCTATACCCGAAGAATTTTACTTTTCGGTACTAGGATTTGAGGTAAGTTTTACACCAAGAAACAGTGATGGAGTATTGGCGCTAACTGATTGGGTTAATAATTTAAATAAAACTGAAACAGTGGACTGGTTTGTAGGTACTTCTAACGAGGGTGAAAGTATTTATATAGAGCTTTGTGGAGAAGTTTCTTATAGTTTGCGTATGCCAGGTGAGTTTGGATCTGCTACTGTTTCTTATCGTCTTATGATACGTGATGAAAAATTTGATGCACATGAAGATTTAAAATTTGATGAAATAAACTTTTATGGTGAAGATATTGATTTAATTAATCCTCCAGGAAGAGCAATCAATAACGATGAAGGGGGAATTACTTTTATTAACCCAAAGGAATATAAAAAGGAGTGGTGTATAAAAGTAAACACTGAAGAATTTATCTTAATAAAAGATATAGCTATACAAAAAACAATTACTTATTATGATGTTCCAGATTTAAAGAAAAATATAACTTCGCAAATAAAATTTAAGTTTAATGAGCGTAAAAGTTTTAGTGATATATATAAATATTATGAATATATGACAGTATTTTTATCCTTCCTTACAGGAAGGTCAGTTAGCTCATTTGAAGTTGAACTGATAAGTAATATAGAAGAAATTGAAGGTGAATTGTCTCAACGTAATTTAGCTGTTTGTATAAATAAAGGTAGTTTAAAGATAGAGGTCAAAAAGTTACAGTATCATAATGTCATACAAATAGATGATATAGATAATAATATACCTAATATATTTGCAGTGTTGAATGATAATAAGAACTCCCCATATCTGTTTTTTTTACCAGAAACAAATGATGATAAAAAGTTTATAAAATATACTCAAATTATTGATCTCAGTGCATCCATGGAGTGGGAATATTTGAAGCAAAAACCCGAAAGAAATGAAGAATTAATATTACAGTCTAAAGAATTGGTAGAGGGTTTAGTCAAATTTATTGGAAGCTTTACCGTTCATCCTAAGGTTAAAGAAAAAGCATTAAAAGTAATTAGGCAGATGTTAACCTCGTATCAACCTTCGTTCAAGGAAAAAATAGAATACTTATACTATAAATACAAAGATGATTTAGAATACGTTACTCAATATGGTTATAGAGAATTAGAGTTTTTTGAGGAAAATGTATTTTTAAAACAAATTAAATCCTTTGTATCTATGAGAAATAGTGGTGCACATAGAAAGTTTGAATGGAAGAATGGAACGGACATTTTTCCTCATTTAATGATTTTAGTGTATTTTTCTATTTTTGAGAGAAGTGGAATGGATAAAATACGTGTAAGGGAATGTATAAAAAGAGGTCTTTTTTAGGATAAAGTTTAGTAGTATTTTTTGCAATAAAATATATTCTACATATACTTCATAGAATATATATACTTAATGTAATGCTTATTTGTCGTTTATATACAAAGAATAACTCTTATAGTATATATAAATTTATATTCAATTCTTCTAAGCCGTGGGTCGGGGGTTCGAATCCCTCCTGGATCACCAAAGAAATTAAGCGGATAGCTCGTAATGAGCTATCCGCTTTTGTTTTGTATAAATTTATAAAGAGGATGACAAATAAAGTAAATTTATCTTTATTTTTTATTGATAGAAATGTAAAATTATATAATAAATTTGATTTAGTTAAGCTGTGTCACGTGTTGATAATAGTATTGCATAGTTCTAGATTAGCAAAGGAGCGATTTTAGATGGCAATAAAAATATTTGAATCAAGAACTGGTTTGGTTAATAAATTAAGGTCTCGGGGATTAATATTTAATGAACAAGAATTGAGAAATACTTTAAAAAAGTTCAATTATTATTCTTTATTCAATGGATTTGAGAATTTACTTTTATGTGAATCACAACCTAAAAAATATGATGCTGTGACATTGGCAGATTTTGAAGCTTTATATGATTTTGATAAGAAGCTTTCACGCATTATATTTTCTTATTTAAATAAGCTAGAGTCTGCTTTGAAAACGTCGATTGCTTATCACTTTGCTGAATGTTATTGCAATACTCTTGCAGATACAATGCAATATACAAATAAACTAAATTATATGGACCCTCAAGATGATAATGATTTAAGTGATACTTATTGTCCTTATTCTAATAACTATCCCTTTGTTAATGACCAAAATAAAAGAATCTATCTCAGCTTTAATGATTTTCTATTCTTTAAACCGTTTTATTTATCAAATTTAATTAAGTATAATGATCATATAGATAAAAATTTTTATAGTTCTTCAACTTATAGTGCGCCAAGAGATGTAGCGGTATACAGAGATGATGATAATAATTACTATTCAGATGTTGCTGTACCTATATGGGTCGCTATCGAAACCCTATCATTTGGTGAAGTATTACGACTTCTTCATTATTTAAAAATTGATGTTATGGAAGAGATTTTAGTTGATTTCAATTTAAGAATTTCAAAACGATCTGAATTTTTGAATATGCTAGATTTTCTATTGTATTTAAGAAATTGTTGTGCGCATGGCTCGTTAATTAATCGTTTCAATACACCGATTCGTTATAAAGTTAACTCTAATATTGTCCGATCATTTAGGTTAGAACCACAAAAATATTTAAATTATAAATACTCAAAATTATCTTTATTTGACGTATTAAAGATTTTAAGTTATTTCTATTCTTTAAATGATATCAGAAAGTTGTTCAAGCGCTTTTTTTATTCAAATAATAAAAGAATGGGAGTAAGACGTGGAAATGAGTTGAAAGGAAAAATTTTGAATCAAATGGGGTGTCCTAGCTATATAGAATGGAAATCCTTATTAATGGGAGATATTTTATTTGAGTTGTAGATTTTTGTTGACGTAACTGTTTACTTTTGATATTATAATTATTAATTAAGTTTGGCTCTTAAGAGCTCTTGGTGATGGAGGCATCACCTACTGGGAAAGGACAACACATTTGTGTTGTCCTTTTTTGGTTTTGCTATTTTAAATTAGTTCAGAGCTGTAGTAATTTAAAATACACTGTTTATAGAGTTCTTCTGAATTATTAACCTATTATGTTCTATAATCAGGAATTTGAATATAAAATGGATTTAAGGCAATAAAATAGGAAGTATGTTATAATAACTTTGATGAAAAAAAGGTGAAAGATGTTAAAGGCGATATTATAGTAAGGCTTTAATAGGGATACAGAGAATATATTTAGAGCAATAAATTTATGTGAATATAAACGGGAGATAATATGTTACTATGATTCGGTTCACTGCTTTTTAATATAGGAGATGACGGAAGAGTAAGTGAGCTCAAAAAAACAATAATATTTTTACAGGAGAAGCTAGGTGTTCGGATAGAACGGTTAAGAGTAGAAGTGCCTATGGCTCATGTAAAAAGAGGTGCCAAGGGGAAGAATGGGCATTGTAAAACTATTTGTACGAAAATTATTTTGTTATGCAGTACTTCATGATGGTATTAGGGAGAAGCTTAATCGTCTATAAGGGATGTATTTATTTTGAGTAAAACTAGGAGTGTTTTTATGCCCAGAGGAATTATATATGTGATGTCTAGTGTTGTACCGGGACTCGTTAAGATAGGTAAAACTAGAATAGATAACTTTGAGTCGAGAATGTATAATTTGGAACGACATGGATATAATAATGTCGTTGGTTTGAAAAGAGCATTTGCAATTGAAGTAGAAGACTATGATGAAAAAGAGAAGTTGTTGGATGATATTTTTAGTAAAAGTAGACTGCTAAATGCGGAGCTTTTTGCATTAGATATTGATTTAGTTATCCAATTATTATCGTCATTTGATGGGAAACAGATTTTTCCAATCAATAGTACAAAAGAGATAACTTTTGAAGAAGCTACAAAAGCGAGAGCTGTTAAAGTTGACTGGGAAAAAGTTCCGGATGGGGAATATTATTTAAATGAAACGAAAAAAGACTTTGGTGCTGTTACTGCTACGATGAAAGTTGAAGAGGGGATGTTCATTGTTTTGGAAGGCAGTATCTGTGCTCCGACTAAATCTGATTGGTTACCAGATGCTAGAAAGGCCGCTATAATAGAAAATAATATCTTGATGGAGGATGTGATTTGTAATTCACCTTCCACAGCGGGGTGGGTTGTCTTAGGCTCTGCTAATAATGGTTGGAATGTTTGGAAAAATGAATTAGGAGAACCGATAGATATCTATAGATAATAGTTTTATATAAGTTTGTTGTTTGTATTGATTATAGAGGAGAAAAGATGAAAACTATAAGTCTGTTACGACAAGTATTATTAGTTGCTACGATGGTAATTGCATTAGGGAGTATAGGTGCTGTAACAAATGTTGATGCTGCAGATCGTTATGCAGGGTATACTAATCCACATGGCGTACATTGGTGGTTTGATGATCAATCTATTCGATGGGAAGGTAAGGAGTTGGTTGTTAAATTTAGAACGGACGTTTTTGATGCGAGACATCCTTATTCGATATGTCGATTCCGTGTGAATTCTGCTGGTGAATTGTATTACAAAGTTGATTCTCGTGGTTGGGTACGAGAATACCCTAGAGATGATAATGCTTATTGGTCTTTTTATCATACAGTATATAACTATCAGTCTACTTTATAATTGAAAAATTAGTTCTTTTTGTAAGTTCTATAGATTAAAACTAGAAAAGGTTGAATGGTTTTTCCGTCAACCTTTTTATTATTGTATGCCGAATAGGCATGACTACCCCCAGTTAAACTGGGAGTCGGTAAAAAATCTTTATAAAAAAGGAAAGAACCTCCTAGTAGTAAAATGAAGTTGGTCTGGCAACCACAACATTTGAATATAGGAGGTTCAATATTAATGAATGACGTAAAAAGCTTATCACATAGTAAATGGAGATGTAAATATCATATT
>ERZ773031.560-NODE-560-length-20060-cov-14.845839_pt1 | contig 20060 bp, 19 predicted proteins | sample MGYA00511666_ERZ773031 | MGnify/ENA primary metagenome ERZ773031 (study PRJEB29015, sample SAMEA2738135) | human oral metagenome | biome: human oral; feature: human-associated habitat; material: saliva | place: China | collected 2250 ...
GCGGCGGGGGTTCCCCGGCCCGCGGCGGCGATGGCGGCGGCGAGTGGGTGCGTCGAGTGCTGCTCCACTGCGGCAGCCCAAGCAAGCACCTGCGCATCGTCGAACCCATGGGCGGCGACGATGGCGGTTACCTCGGGCCGGTTGCGGGTCAGAGTGCCGGTCTTGTCCACGGCCAGGTGCCGGATGCCACCGAGGCGCTCGAAGGCGGCCCCGCTCTTGATGACGACGCCGAACTTGGTCGCCGCGCCGATCGCGGAGACCACGGTGACGGGCACCGCGATCGCCAGCGCGCAGGGGCTGGCCGCGACGAGGACGACCAGGGCGCGGGTGATCCAGGTCTCCGGGTCACCGAGCAGGGACCCTAGCACGCCGACGAGGACGGCGAGGATCATCACGCCGGGCACCAGCGGGCGGGCGATCCGGTCAGCGATCCGGGCTCGGTCGCCCTTCTCGGCCTGGGCCTGCTCTACCAGCTCCACGATCGTGGTCAGTGAGTTGTCGGTGCCCGCGGCGGTCGCCTCGACCTCCAGCACGCCGGCGCTGTTGATCGCGCCCGCCGACACCGCTTCTCCGGGCGCGACCTCGACCGGGATCGATTCACCCGTGATCGCCGAAGTGTCCAGGCTCGACCGGCCCGAGCGGACCAGCCCATCGGTCGCGACCCGCTCGCCAGGGCGGACCAGCAGCACGTCGCCGACGGCGATCTCCCTGGCCGGGACCGAGGCGGAGGTCCCGTCGCGCAGCACGGTCGCGGTCTCCGGAACGAGCTTCAGCAGCGCGCGCAGCCCACCGCGGGCGCGGTCCATCGCCTTGTCCTCCAGGGCCTCGGCGATCGAGAAGAGGAACGCCAGCGCGGCCGCCTCCTCGACGTAGCCGAGGATCACCGCGCCCACGGCGCTGATCGTCATCAGCAGCGCGATCCCGAGCTTGCGCTTCACAACGAGATTCCGGATCGCACCGGGCACGAACGTGTACGCGCCCAGCAGCAGGCCCGCCCAGAACGCGACCAGCGCCGCGATGTGCAGCCCCGACCACTCCAGCGCCAGGCCAGTGCCGAACGCGACGCCGGAGAGGATCGGCACGACCAGGCCGGGATCACGCCACCACGGGCGCTCTACCTCCTCTGCCTCGTCCGCGGGACTGGTCGTCGGCTCGTCGCAGCCGCAGGCGGCGCTCACGAGGCGTCCCCCGAACTGCTCGCAGCGCAGCAGCCCGGCACCGAGCAGGCTGGGTCGATGCACGGCGCGCTCTCGTCCACGGCGAGGGTCACATCGACCAGTGCCGTCAGCGCCGCGGCCAGGTGCGGGTCGGCGATCTCGTAGCGAGTCTGGCGGCCCTCGGGCTCGGCGACCACGATCCCGCAGTCGCGCAGGCAGGTCAGGTGGTTGGACACGTTCGAGCGGGTCAGTCCCAGCTCGCGTGAGAGCACCGCGGGGTGGCTCGGGCCGTCAAGCAGGGACATCAGGATACGGGAGCGCGTCGGGTCGGCCATGGCCCGGCCGAGCCGGTTCATGACGTCGAGGCGCGAAGCAATAGTCAGCATGCACTGAACTATACAGTGATAGCTGACCAATAGTCCAGTTGCAGGGGCTGCCGCCCGCGCTCCGCGCGCTTGCCCTCGGGAATTACGGTCACCTCTCGCGCCACCTCGTTCGTCTTCCTCAGCGACACCAGTTCAACCATGCAACCAAGCTTAGGTGAACCGGTGTTTGCAACCACCATATGTGCTACAAAAACCCGCTGTACTTGGCTGAGGAAGCTGCTGCACTGGACCAGATCGCTGATGGCCGCGGTGGCGATATGGCTCGCGAGAAGTTCTATCGTTTTCTCGAGGCCATTGAGGGGAAGGGGATGGCAACTGCCGCGCCTGAGGACCAGCAGTATCCACTGATGGTCCAACCCGGTTCGCCTCTGCCGATTTTCCCTCACTCTGAGGGCCTGCGTCAGCGAATCTGGTGGGGTGCAGGTTCGAACTATTCGGCTGAGCTCAGTGCTCGCGATGGTGTCAATATGATGAGCTCGACCCTGGTCTTTGAAAGCGATGATCGCAGCTTTGGCGAGATCCAGGGCGAACAGATTGCACTCTACCGGGCGGCATGGAAAGAAGCGGGACACTCGTGGACACCTAGGGTTTCCGTTTCGCGTTCGATCTTTCCATTGCTCAGCGCGAAGGATCGCGGAATGTATGGCTTGGAAGCATACTCAAGCGATCAGGTCGGACGTTTGGATATGGGAACAGCGACTTTTGGCCGTTCCTATGCCGCTACGCCCGATGTTTTGATCGAGCAGCTTCAGGCCGATCCGGCTATTGCTGCAGCGGATACTTTGTTGCTGACAATTCCCAACCAGCTGGGGTTTGAAGAGAATCTGTCGATTATTAGCAACTTTGCGAAGTATGTTGCTCCTGAACTGGGGTGGATTCCAGCCGATCAGGGTCCGGTGACGGGTTATCCGATTCAGTGAATCTGTTCGTGGCAAGGCTCGTGTGCCACTAGGTGGATTGAGTTAATTGCCCGCGTGATTGAGGGGCTGACGTGCCGGTGCCTTTGTAGGGGCAAAGACACCGGCCCGTCATTCCACCGGCGCCATTGCAGGTGGAAGCTCACCAGTTCGAGCCCCTGACCTCTCGATCTAATACGCTTAATTTTAATCCGTCTAAAACGTTAAAAGCAGGGAAAACGTGCAACCCTAGGTGCACGTTTTCCCAGCTCAGGCAGACATCTGACATTTTTTCAGCACGCCTGTCGTTACCAGACTTTCTATTTCATTCCTTCACGCATGTCACTGAGCAGCCTGCGGCGCAGTGGACCGGTGCTTTCTGAGGCAAGGAGAATCAGCGCGACTCCTCCCGCTGTCATCCCGATAAAGATTCCCATACTGCTGAAGGACACTCCCATGGTCAGTACCGGGGACATGAAGCACAGTCCCAGCACCAGCGCACCGCCGATCATGAGCACGGCAGGAAGCATAATTTCAAGCCTGCGCGAGCGGTCCAGGAATTTTGCCGGAGAACCCATGTACTCCAAGGCCTTAATCTGATCGATCGAATCAATGACGCGAATCCCCTGGTTGATCGCCGTAGAGATCGCTCCCAAAACCAGTGTGATTCCGAAAGTCAGCAGCATCCCCGTACGGATATCACCGAGCAGGATCACACTGGTCTCTTCCATATCGGGGCTACTCGACACGCTTGTTGCCTCAAAGAGCGGCATAAGTACTCCCACGAGGAAGGCAACTAGGGCAATCGCGCCGAAAGACCTCCACACGCTCTTGGGATCATCAGTAATGCGTCTTCCAGCGAGCATCATCTGCGGCGTACGCGCGCATGCGGACATGATTCGTCCCAAGACCGAGACACTCAAGGCACCGACGACGTTGACCAAGGCAAAGATCACGCCCATGAATCCCAATAGCACCGACAAGCCGATAGCAATTCCTGCATTCCAGATGGTTCCACCAATAAAGAGCCAGACGACCATGAGGGCGACCATGATGCCCAGCCCCACCGGAGACACCTTCGACACATCGCTTCTTCGGCTCACTCCTAGGGGCGTGACGGCCACGCGACGCATCGCAAGCATCGCGGAGGCAGCTGCAAGGATCATCATCAGTGCGGCCTCGGCAATGAGGATCAGGGGACCGACCCACATCTCGCCGACACTCAAGGCAATTCCCTGGAATGAAATCAAAGTCCACCCGGGTAAGCACGCTGCGTACAGCAGCGAACCCGCAACAACACCGACCAGCGCATAAACCGCGGTCTCGATGACGCAAGCAAGGCGAGTTTGCCCCGGTTTTAAGCCGATGAGTCTCAGTACAGCAAGGTCACGCGCTCTGCGACTCAGCCCCAGGCGCGCTGCCGCACCACCCATCGAGAGGATCGGGACAGTCATCAGCGTTGCAGCAAAACACGCCATCACCACGTAGAAGGTTGCGACATCGCTGAAACCGGCCGGTGGGTTACTTGCGCGAGAGACAAATGCGCACACCCCTCCTGTGACGCTCAGCAAAATCGCATGCGGGAAAGCGAAAGCAAGAACCGTCAGGATTGTTGTCGCTCGGTCACGCGAACGCAACGTTGCCTTGGCTGCGGTCAGTGTTGCGCTCATCGAGACACCTGCTGATCGATCAAGCCGTCGCGCATGTGAATTTCATGCGGGAGGCGCGCCGCAACTGAAGGATCGTGGGTGACCAAGATCAGACTGGCACCCGTCGCCGAGCACGCTCCGGTCAGGACACTCATGACTTCAGCGCCCGTCCCCTGGTCAAGCGCGCCCGTCGGTTCGTCAGCAAAGACAACTTTGGGGTTAGTGATGAGCGCGCGCCCGATCGCCACACGTTGTGCTTGCCCGCCGGAAAGTTGCCCCGGACGGTAGGGGCCTGCACCATCCAGCCCCAGATTCACCAGGATCTGCTGTGCTTGAGTAACCGCGTTCTTGCGCGCAACTCCCGCCAGCATGAGCGGCATTGCAACATTCTCTTGACATGGCAGCTCGGGGAGGAGCTGACCGTCTTGGAAGACAAAACCAAAATTGCGCAGCCGCAGTTGCGAGATCGCTCCCTCGCTCATCGCCGTCAATTCGGTGCCATCGAGCATGATGCTTCCCGAAGTCGGGCGAAGAACCCCCGCGAGGCAGTGCAGCAAGGTCGTTTTACCGCATCCTGAGGGTCCCATGATGGCCAGTTGGCTCCCCTGGGGGATCGAGAGGCTTACTCCCGCCAGTGCGAGGACCGTGTTTCCGCCTCGCTGGTAGGTTTTTGTCAGCCCGCGAACGATCATTCCCGAGGCCGTGGATACGTTGGGTGCTTGTGGCGCGCTTTCGCCCTGCTGCAGTGGAGTAGTCATAGTTTTAGTGTGCTCGTGAGCTACCCGCGTTCACTATTGGGTATTGCCCTGATTTACCCCTGGTCGTGACGATGGGGATGTACCCTAGGAAACAATTACGTGCACGCCGTTATTATCACCGAGGAAGGCCATGCTGACCCTAACCCAACATTTTGAGCAGATTGCCGGGATTCTCCTCGCCCTACTCCTGTCTTCTCTGATCGGTCTGGAACGTCAGGCACGTGGAAAGAGCGCGGGTCTACGCACGGATGCGATCGTTGGCATGACCTCTGCTCTCCTCATGGTGGTCTCCAAGTATGGCTTTGACGATGTGCTCGCCGCAGATTTGGTCCGCGTAGACCCCTCCCGTGTCGCCGCGCAGATTGTTTCCGGTATTGGCTTCCTCGGTGCTGGCATTATTTTGACCCGGTCAGGTGCGGTACGAGGCCTGACCACCGCCGCCACGGTGTGGGAAACCGCCGGGATTGGTATGGCGTGTGGTGCGGGGTTGTGGGTCGCGGGCGTTGCAGTGACGCTCATGCACTTCCTCATTGTTTTTGCCCTTACGCCGCTTGCCCGCCACATCGGTCCGCATTCCCCGCGTCGGCCAAATACTGTTGTTCTTGAGGTTGTTTTTGACTCCGGGCAAGGGGTGATGCGCCGTGTGATGAACGTGATGACAGAATCGAAATGGCGTATTTCCCAGGTTCGCAGTGATACCGAAGGCAAGCGCGGTCACGCATACATCGAAACGACGACCGCGGACCGTGTCGCACTCCCGGCGCTGATTGCAACGATCTCAGATCTTCCCGGGATCTACTCGGTTGAAGAAGCGGATCCGCACGGCTTGGATTAAAGGTATCCACGGCCTCGTTGACGGTATCCAATAGTGGGCGAATAGTGGCACACTTGGACGTGTGTCTTTTGACATAGTGACTCAGAAAGGTTCGCGATAATGACTCAGGATTCTCAGTTGCAGGGAACTCGACTCGACCCGTGGTTTGATGCCTACGCCGATCGAGCTCACAACCTGCGAGCTTCTGAGATTCGCGCGCTTTTTTCTGTCGTCTCGCGGCCCGAGGTTGTTTCACTTGCGGGCGGGATGCCGAACCTGAAGGATCTTCCTCTGGAGAGCTTGGCCGAAACTGCGAAGGAGCTGATCCTTTCCTCCGGCGCCCAGGCACTGCAATACGGTTCGGGCCAGGGCTGGGAACCCTTGCGCGAGCAACTTGTCAACGTCATGACCTATGACGGCATCATCGGCGCTGACCCTGACGACGTCGTCATTACGACGGGTTCGCAACAGGCACTCGACTTGATGGCCGAGCTCTTTATCGATTCCGGTGACGTTGTTTTGGCCGAGTCTCCTTCCTACGTTGGCGCCCTTGGCTGTTTCCGTGCCCGCCAAGCCGATGTCATTCACGTTGATATGGATGACAACGGCATCATTCCCGAGGCCTTAGAAGAGACGATCCGTCGCCTGAAGTCCGCCGGTCGCGCCATTAAGTTCCTCTACACGATCCCGAACTTCCACAATCCTGCGGGCGTCACGCTTTCTTTGGAGCGTCGCCCCCTGATCGCTGAAATCTGCATGCGTGAACACGTGTTGATTTTGGAAGATAACCCGTACGGCTTGCTTGGTTTTGATTCCGATCCGCTTCCCGCACTTCGTTCGTGGTCTCCCGAGGGCGTTGTCTACTTGGGTTCGGTTTCGAAGATGTTCGCGCCCGGTATGCGTATTGGCTGGGCGCTTGCTCCTCACGCCATTCGCGCGAAGCTGGTGTTGGCTTCTGAGGCCGCTATTTTGTCTCCGGGTATGTTCGGTCAGATGTTCCTCTCGAGCTACCTGGCGGGTTATGACTGGTACAGCCAGGTTAAGGTCTATCGTGCAATGTACGCTGAGCGTTGCAAGGCCATGTTGGATGCCCTGGCGGAGCACATGCCTGACTGCTCGTGGACGACTCCCGATGGTGGTTTCTACACGTGGGTAACCCTCCCTGAGGGCCTGAATGCGCGCAGCATGCTTCCTCGCGCCGTGAAGGCGCAGGTAGCCTATGTTTCCGGCACTGCTTTCTACTACGACGGTCGGGGAGCCGATCACATGCGCTTGTCCTTCTGCTATCCCGAGCCTGATCGTATCCGTGAGGGTATTCGTCGCCTTGCTGGCGTTGTTAATGCTGAGAAGCAGCTCGTCGATATGTTCGGCGTTGCACCCGAAGAAGAAGCTGAATTTTTAACGAACCGTCATGATGGTTCCGTTCACACCGAAGACTAATTCCGAGGAGAAATCGTCATGTCCACTGATTCATTAAAGGTCCTTATTGTCGCGGGCGGGCTGACCCATGAGCGTGATGTTTCGGTCCGCTCCGGACGTCGCGTTGCAAACTCCCTGATCAACCAGGGTTTTGATGCAAAGGTCGTCGATTTTGATCAGAATCTTCCTTCAGAGATTTCCGCTTTCGGCCCCGATGTTGTGTGGCCGCTTGTCCACGGATCTTTGGGTGAAGATGGCTCCCTTCAATCCCTTCTCGAGGGTGTCGGGGTTCCTTACGTTGGGTCAACACCTGCGCAGGCGATGCTTGCTTCCAACAAGCCCACGGCTAAGGCGCTCGTTGGCGCGGCCGGGCTTGATACCCCCGGATGGATTGCCCTTCCCCAGCTCCTGTTCCGCCAGCTCGGCGCGCACAATGTTCTTGGGATGATCAACTCCTCTTTGACTTTCCCCCTTGTCGTCAAACCTTCTTCGGGCGGTTCGGCTCTTGGAATGTCCCGTGCTCAGGATTCGAGTGATCTTCGCTCCGCCATGGTCGATGCTTTCTCCTACGAGGAGCATGTCATGCTCGAACGTTTCGTTGAAGGCCGTGATATCGCTGTTTCGGTTGTCGATCTAGAGGAAGGGCCTATTGCCCTGCCGCCCGTCGAGGTCTCGACCGATGACGGTCACTACGATTACGAGGCACGCTATACAACCGATGAGAGCGAATACTTTGTACCCGCCCGCCTGAGCAACGATGAGATGACGGATGTCCAGGCCGCCGCTATCCAGATCCACGAGTTGCTTGGTCTTCGCGATCTGTCGCGTATTGACTTCATTGTTGATGACAACGGCAGCTTCTGGTTCATTGACGCCAATGTTTCGCCCGGAATGACCGACACTTCGCTCTTCCCCCAGGCTGCCGAGGCCACAGGTTCCTTTGACGAGATCTGCGCGGCTATCGTTCGCTACGTTGCAAGCCGGGATTGACCTAGCCGCTTAGCGCTCATTGTTTCGCATAGTAGGGGCGGGCACCATGAAGGTGCCCGCCCCTAACTTTCATGTTTTAGAGAAGCCCGAGCTGAATGAGCTCTTCCCTGGCTTCATGCGCGTTTGCCCAGCTCAAGGTCGAAATACCCAAGTACTCCGCCGCCTTCGTATTTTGTTCGCGATCGTCGATGAACAAAATTTTCTCTGCCTCGAGCCGCGCGGCTTCAATCGCCTCGCGATAGATTCCACGATTCGGTTTTGCGACTCCAACATAGGATGAGAAGATCATTGGTCCATTGAAGTACTTACGTGCCCACGGACTTTCCATCACGATTGACGCGTGAGGCGCTGGCATATTCGTCAGGACCCCCATGATGTAGCCCTTAGACTTCAGCTCTTCAAGAAGGTACGCGGCACACTCATCAATGCCATACATTCGCCGAGAGTCAGCAGTGACAAGTTCATCGAGTTGCGATTCGCTTGGCTCGGGTAGCCCACAGTCGCCGCTGACGGCATTCCAGAATTCCTTGTCTGTCATGCCTTCGTCATATGAGTCTCGATGGGCCCAGATCGCATGGTCGACGAGTGTCAGCACATGAGGCTCGTTCCCTAGGTTCAGAATCGAGGCAAATTGCCCAGGATCAGGCCGCTGTGTGACCAGAACTCCACCAATGTCGAAGTAGATGAGATCAGGTTGTGGTCTATCCATAAGTGCTGTGAACCTCCGGCTCTATTGTCTCGCATTACTGCCCCGACAACAAACCGCCTTCTCATAGACGTGTGGGTGATGTTTCACGTGAAACATCACCCACACATGAGCTCTCTCTTTCGAGTCTTGCTACCTACCTCGCCAAAGCCTCATCTTCGGCTGCAGCACTTTCGTCCAGCCCAAGTGAATGCTTACCCTAGCGCGCATCCCATCAAATACAACAGGTGCGCCAGCCGGCTTGGATTAGTCTTCGCGGTTCGCCTTTGGAAGGAGAAGATCCGCAAGACGTTGAAGATCCTCACTACCCGCGAATTCGATGATGATCTTACCCTTGCGCTTACCCTCAGAGATCGTCACGCGGGTATCCCAGGCGTCTGCGAGGACCTGGCTCATATGTTCACCAAGTGGAGAGGCAACCTTCATCCGCTTCACCGAGTGATGCGCCGGGCGTTGGATTGAACCCAGGCGAACAAGCTCTTCTGTCGTACGTACAGAAAGTCCTTCTGCAATGATGCGGTTAGCGAGAATCTCCATTTCTTCCGGCGTACTCAGCCCGAGAAGTGCACGTGCATGGCCTGCCGACAGAACCTGCGCTGATACCTTCTTCTGTACGGATGCAGGTAGCTTAAGAAGTCGAAGTGTGTTTGCAATCTGCGGCCGTGAACGCGCAATCTTCTTCGAAAGTTCTTCCTGCGTTGCACCAAAATCTGCCATAAGTTGCTGATAGGCGAAGGCTTCTTCAAGGGGATTGAGCTGTGCGCGGTGCAGGTTTTCAAGCAGAGCGTCACGCAGAAGATCCTCGTCCTCGGTATGGCGGACAATTGCAGGAATGCTTGATAGTCCAGCCAATTCACTTGCACGCAATCTGCGCTCACCCATAATGAGCTCGTAGCGTGCCTCAGGTTTCTCCTCAAGGAACTGCTTGAGCGTTTCCGACGGCTCCTGGTCGAGCGCAATCCTACGGACGACAATCGGCTGCAGGACGCCGACCTCGCGAATAGAGGCAGCGAGTTCATTAAGATCATCTTCGTCAAACACCTGGCGCGGTTGACGGGTATTGGGAACAATCTGCTCCAAAGGAATCTCTGCGAAGGTCGCACCAGGAACGTTCAGAAGTTCTGATGTTTCACGTGAAACATCGCTTCTATCAACGCGAGTATCTGCTAAAGACTCGACCGCACTCGACTGCGAAGCGGAAGCCGCTTCCTTCTTCCCATCGGTTTGCGAGGGTTGTTGCACCTTGGAGTCCTGGCTCTTACGTGCCCTCGTAGACTTAGGGGAAGTAGAACCACGCCCGCTCGCCGATTTTCGACTCTTAGGTTCAAGCAGTTCGCGCGCTGAACCACCGCGTGCCGTCGTGCTTGAGCGCTGACCGGGGAAGAGAACGTCAAGAGGACGCTTTGCTACCTCCTCAGGATTCTCACTCTGTGCCTGGGGGATAAGGGCACCGAGCCCTCTGCCCAAACCTGCTCGCCGTTGAGCCTTATGCTGTGATTCGGAGTGCTCCGCCATGCTCATTTACCAATCTCGCGTACTCGTGATGATGAATCCATTGTTTCACGTGAAACACGAAAATGTGGACTGAACAATCAAAAAACGATTTTCAGAGCGTCCTTCTCCTGAGATTCGCAAGACCACTAAATCCCGAAAAAGTTCCTTCCAGAAAACGAAATAGACCTACTTGGCCAGACGCAGACTCAACTCGAGTGCAGCTTTCCGGTATGCGAGGCTGCCCGCGCCATTTGGATCGTAGGTAATGACGCTCTGCCCATAGCTCGGAGCTTCAGAGACGCGAACCGAACGAGGAATCACTGTCTGGAGTGTTTGGGTTGGGAAGTGTGAACGAACTTCCGACTCAACCTCTTCAGAAAGTTTCGTTCGCTTATCGGCCATGGTCAACAACATAGTTGAAACATGCAGTTTCGGGTTCAGGTCACCACTGATGCGATCAATCGTCGACCATAGCTGGCTCAGGCCCTCAAGCGCGTAGTACTCGGTCTGAATCGGAATCAAAACCTCATCAGCTGCGACCATGACATTCAAAGTGACCAAACCCAAGGAGGGCGGGCAATCGATGAAAACTAAATCAATTTGCTGATAGGCCTCGACGAAATGCGAAACTGCGTCGGCAAGGCGAAACTCGCGCCGCGCAAGATCAACAAGCTCAATCTCGGCTCCAGACAAGTCAATCGTCGCCGGACAAACCCAGAGATTGTCTAAATCAGGGCAGGCCTGGAGGACCTCACCAATCGAAGCCTGACCAGTGATCACCTCGTAGGTCGAAGGAGTACCGGGGGTATGCGCGATGCCCAGCGCACTCGAGGCATTACCCTGAGCGTCGGCGTCAATCACGACAACCTTCAACCCACCCAAAGCACATGCCGCAGCAAGGTTGACAACCGAAGTGGTCTTGCCAACCCCGCCCTTCTGATTCGCGACGGCGATCACGCGAGTGGAAGAAGGCACACCAAACTTTGCCTTCTCCAAGAAGGCACGATCTTGGAAGTTTTGGGTGATCTGATCCGAAAGCGGAGTCTGACCGGCCATAGAAGTTGAGCCTTTCTCGCACGTCAATGACACAAGTGTAGGCAAGAAGAACACACCCTGATAGCTGAGGACACGCGCTACCAGAGCTATCCCGCCAAGCTACGAGCGAACTCTCTTTGCGACGACAACGAAGGTCGAGTCATCCTCCATCACGGAAGGCACCTCGTGAATCGAGGCCGCCAAATGGTGACGCTTGAGCTCAACTTGCGCAGCCTCGACCTCTTCACCAGCACGACGACCTTTAAGCGCAACCAGTGAGCCACCGGGAGCAATTAACTTAGAGGTCATACGGACAAGCTTGGTCATATTCGCTAGCGCTCGAGAAGTGACGACGTCTGCCTTGCCCTTACCTCGGAGTTCTTCAGCACGTGCTTGATGAATAGTGACGTTATCCAAACCAAGTGCATCAACAACATCGGCAAGCCACTCGCAGCGCCGAGCCATGGGCTCCGCAAGGTGAACATCAAGGTTCGGCCTGCATACAGCGATGACAATACCCGGGAATCCGGCTCCCGATCCGACGTCGAGAACCTGTCCCTTCTTGGGTAGGAAATCAAGAACCGCAGCAGAGTTCACGAGGTGGCGCGACCAGAGCCGGGGAAGCTCTCGCGGACCAATCAGTCCGCGAAGCTCTCCCTCTTCAACCAACATGTTGGCAAACTCGGCGATATCTGGATATGCCAAGCCGAAAAGTTCGCGAACTTCAGGTCCGGGAACCTCAAGTTCAATCTCTAGCTCACCCGAGCCGCCCGCGAGGGTGTCCACTCAGGCCTCCTCGGCCTCATCAATGGCGGACTCATCGGCGGGAAGAATCACGACACGGCGACGGGGCTCAACGCCTTCAGATTCGCTGCGCAGACCCTCAGAGGCAACAACGTCGTGGCAAACCTTGCGCTCGAAGGGGTTCATCGGCTCAAGCTTCTGCGGCTCACCGGTTGCACGCAGGCGCGCGATGGCCTCGTGAGTCAGATCCTGCAGATCCGCCTTACGATCAGCGCGGAAGCCTGCGATGTCGAGCATGAGGCGCGAACGCTCGCCGGTTTCGGTCTGGACGGCAAGTCGAGTCAGTTCTTGGAGCGCATCAACGACTTCACCGTCCTCGCCAACGAGGTGGTCAAGAGCAGAGGGGTCCTCGGAAATGATCTCAACCAGTGCGCGGCCATTTTCGACATCGATTTCAATATCGCCGTCAAGATCAGCGATATCGAGAAGCTCTTCCAGGTAGTCGGCTGCGAGTTCGCCTTCTTCCTCCAGGCGCGACAGCTCGCTGGACGTATCTTCGCTCATAGTATTTCCTCCATCAGGGGATGTTTGATGCCATGGGCATCGAGTGGTCTGTGGTGGCGCGCTCAGCGCTTCTTCTTCTTTGCAGCGGCGCGACGAGCCTTGCGGCGCTCCTGGCGCTTGCGCTCGAGTTCGTCAGCATCAACCGAGGAGTTCGGATTCTCGGAGGCCGCCTGTGCACGAGGCGAACGGGTACGTGCCTGACGTTGTGCTTCCTCACGCTTGGCTGCGGCCTCGCGACGATCCGCCGCACGTTCGGTCGCAACCTTGACTCCGCGCATCCACACCTCGTCGGGAAGGGTCGTCCATTCCTGCATCGAAAGATTGCGGTAGATCGAAACGATCTCTCCCTCGCTCATGACCTCGGGGAAATCAGAGGCGACCTTCTGGCGCTTTGCGCGAGCGCGCAATTCCTTCAAAGTGGCCGAGTTCAAAGCCTTGAGCTCATCGGAACCATCGGCCAAGACGCGACGCTTCTCGTCGTAATCGGCAAAGAAGGGGCGAGCCCACGTCTGGTAGGCACTCTGACGCTTGGCCAAGAGCTCCTTGTAAGCAGCGGAATTCGGGTTCGGCATGTTCTTGATGACCCACAGCATCTGCAGGTAGCCCCAAATACCCGCGGTCGTCGTGTAGATAACGACACCCATCTGGAAGAACAGGCCCGAGAAGATGAACATGAAGGGCATAACGTACATCATCATGCGCTGCGAACGAACCATGGGGTTGTTCGGATCCTGGTTCTGCGGCATGTTCTTCGTCATCGTCAGACGGATGGTCAAGAACTGCGTCGCGACCATGATGACGATGAAGACACCGAAGATCAGCGTCGGAAGCGAGGCAAAGGACGAGTCGCGGATCGTGTGGGACAGCGGGACGCCGAAAACCTGCGAGGAGTCGATTTCCGAGGCGACGGCCTGAGTGATCGGACCCAGGGAGTCCACGTGACGCGAACCGACCTGGTAGCTGCTTTCTGCCAGGGCATGGATGGCGTAGATCGCACGGTACATCGCGAAGAGAACCGGCAACTGAACAAGCATCGGCAAGCACGAGGCGAAGGGGTTCACACCGTACTTCTTATTGAGCTCGGAGATCTCCTGCTGCATGCGCTGGCGGGAGGCCATATCCGTCTTGCCCTTGTACTTGGCCTGAATCTTCTGCATCTGAGGCTGAACAATCGACGTGCCTCGCATGCTCTTGAGCTGCTTGAGGTACAGCGGGATGATCAGCACGCGCACCAAAATGGTCAGCAGAACGATGGACAGGACCCATGTGAATCCAGCACCGCTGTTCATTCCAACGAGCAACAGCAGGTCGTGAATCCTGACCCAGAGCCAGGCGACCGCTACTGCAAAGGGATAGAGAATCGAATCCACAGGAGATCTCCTTATGATGCGCGGGGGACGCTCACTGCGTCCGCGTGATGCTCGGCCTTCGCCGAGAAGTCTTCAAGAGTGTCGACCGATGTCTTGTCATCGGTGCGATCCATGCCCATGGGGGTTTGTGCCCACGGATCGTCGTAACCGGCCCAGTCCTGGGGTGGCGTCCACGCTTCGCTGGTCCACTTGCCGCGTGCGGGAACTTCATCGACCCCGCCGAGGCTCCAGGGGTTACAGCGAAGGATTCGCCAGATGGCTAATAGCGTTCCCTTGACGAGGCCGTGGGTGCGCAGAGCGCCGAGGGCGTAGCTTGAGCAGGTGGGGTAGTAGCGGCAACGCGGCGCGAAAAGAGGCGAAATGAAACGCTGGTACACGCGCACGGGGATGATTGCGATATACGCGAAAGGAGAGCTCATGCGCGTCCCTCCTGAGATCGATCCCATTTCTTCCATGCCCTGGCCAAAACCTGATCTAATTCTTCACCCAATTGCTCCGAAGTGACACCCAATGCATCGGCCTTTACTCGGACGACGACGCGGGCACCGGCAGGCTGTGCACTGAGGCGATCGGCCATGAGATGGCGCAATTGACGCTTAACTCGGTTGCGCCCAACTGCTCGCTTGATCTGGCTCTTAGGTACGACGAAACCGACGAGGCGTGAATCACTTTCCTCGTCGGTTCGACAATGCACAATGAGCCTTTGCTGACCCGCGCGCGATCCGCTTCGGATTGCGAGGCGGAAGTCCGCTGGATTCACCATGCGGTTCGAGCGGGGCAACACCTCGCGAAAGCTCAGGCGGAGAGGCGGGCGCGGCCCTTACGACGACGCGCAGCCAGAATCGCGCGGCCAGCGCGGGTGCTCATACGCAGGCGGAAGCCGTGCGTCTTGGAACGACGACGGTTGTTCGGCTGATAAGTCCGCTTGGTGGTCACTGATATCTCCTCGAATTGGTCATGGACGGTGTTTATCTCAACAACAAACACATACGAACCAACAGCCTAAGGGTTTTTCGCCGTTCCGTCAACGAAAGAGCCACTTAATTCAGGCCATCCACACCTGTGGAAGGAGGTGTGGATACATAAGGGGTAAGTTATCCACATTGCAAGTTATCCACAAACCTGTGGATAGAGAGATTTTCTTTGTCACTCAACGGGGAGGTGTTGTAACTACACAAATGTCATTTGGGGATTAAATATCCACAGGTATATCCCCAGCTGTGGAAAACGTGGCATCATATTAGAGTTATCGGCGGAAGATGATTTCGACAGATATCATTTCTCGTGTCCTATCTCACGTCAGTTTCCGGAGGTTCCTGTGTCTATCGATGCCCTTACTCAGGCATGGTCTGAGGCACTTGCTCAAATCTCAGACCAATTAAGACCTGCAACCTTGTCTTTCCTACGCTCAGCAAAACCCCTGGGTGACATTGACGGAACGATCTTGATCGCTGTTCCCAACGATTTCACGAAGACGTGGATCGAAAAGAACGACGCGACTGATCTGACTGCTTCTCTGACCAGCATCCTTGGGCGAAGTGTTCGTCTAGCAGTCACCATTGACCCCTCTCTTGAACCCGAACCTGAACCAGTCGAGCAACCCTCACCACTTGCCTCGTCAGTGGGAAGCGAGGGCCAGGTGCAACCAAGCGCTACCACACCACACCAAGCCGCCACGGCTCAGGCAACGCCGTCAAGTAGCCCGCAATTAGCAATCGACACCGCTAGTACCCACCTGAATCCGAAGCACACTTTCGATACTTTCGTGATTGGTCCCTCGAATCGCTTCGCCCATGCAGCCGCTTTTGCGGTCTCGGAAACTCCCGGTCGCGCCTACAACCCCCTCTTTATTCACGGTGATTCCGGTCTGGGAAAAACCCACCTTATTCACGCGATCGGCCACTACACGCTTTCGCTTTTCCCGCAAATGCGCGTGCGCTACGTGAATTCAGAGGAATTTACGAACGACTTCATTAACTCCGTTCGTGAGGAGAGCATCGAAGAGTTCCAGCGGCGATACCGCGAAGTCGATGTGCTTCTGATCGACGATATTCAGTTCATTCAAGGCAAAGAACGCACGGTTGAAGAGTTTTTCCACACCTTCAATTCCCTCTATAACGCGGGAAAGCAGATCGTGCTGACCTCGGATGTTCCGCCTCGTGAACTCGATTTGGAGGACCGCATCCGTTCTCGCTTCGCTGCGGGACTCTTGGTCGATGTCTTACCGCCTGATCTTGAAACGCGTATCGCAATTTTGCAGAAGAAGGCGAGTGCGGAAAACATCGAGGTTGATCCTCGTGTCTTGGAGTACATTGCTCAACGAATTTCGTCGAATATTCGCGAACTTGAAGGTGCGCTCGTCCGCGTCGCAGCCTTTGAATCCCTGTCAAAGGAACCCGTCACCGTATCGATGGCGGAAATGCTCCTCAAGGACTTCGCTTCGGATCCTCAAGATACCGAGGTGACACCTACCTTGATCATGAGTCAGACTGCGACCTACTTCGGGGTAACCATCGATCAGCTTTCGTCTTCGGATCGCTCGCATGTCGTCGTCGAAGCACGTCAGATCGCGATGTACTTGTGCCGAGAACTCACTGATTTGTCCCTGCCCAAGATCGGCGCAGCATTTGGCGGACGCGACCATACAACTGTCATGCACGCTAATAAGAAGATCGTCGGATTGATGGCAGAAAAGAGGGAGACCTTTAACTACGTCACCGAATTGACGAACCGCATCAAGCAGGCGGCGCGAGAGTCAGCGACACTGGGTTAAATGGCGAATTACTCCCATTTTCGGTGCAATCCACAGAAGCTGTGGAAACTGTGGTGAAATCGCAGCGTGAACATGTGTACAGGAAAAGGGAAGCTGTGGACCTTCGAGAATGACAAAAATTTCTTCCACAAAAAGATGTAGTTCGTTCACACTCGGATACACATCTACGTCCACGATGAAACTCTTGTCATTAAGCGGAAAGAACCACTTATCCACACTATCCACATAGCCGATGACGAAGATGAACTAAGTTCAAGACAAATAACAAAAATTCGCCCGCATCACTCAAGCTCCCTGGTGAACTCCACAGCGGCGATTTTTTCAGTTTCCTTGACGCCTACAGCCAGCTAAACTAACAACCGGTATTTCTTTATTCAGTTCCAAGGAGAATCCATGAAGTTCACCGTCGCCCGCGACGTGCTTGCTGAAGCTGTTTCATGGACAGCGCGTGTACTTCCTACCCGTCCTGCAAGCCCCATCCTTGCCGGAATGCGTATTTCAGCCCGGGGTCAAGAACTGACTCTGTCCTCCTTTGACTACGAAGTCTCGGGAAATTCACGAATTCCTGCATCTGTTGACGAAGAAGGCGAAGTCCTGGTTTCAGGTCGACTTCTAGCCGATATTTCAAAGTCACTGCCCAACAAGCCCGTCACCATCGAAGTTGACGGACAAAAAGTTTCGCTTTCTTGCGGTTCTTCGCACTTCACCTTGGCTGTCATGCCGATTGATGAATATCCCTTGCTTCCCGGACAGCCCCAGGTTGCCGGATCTGTCGATTCGCAGGTTTTTGCCCAGGCTGTTGCTCAGGTGTCAATTGCTGCGTCACGCGATGAAACTCTTCCCCTGCTCACTGCAGTTCGCGTTGAAATCGATGGCGACAACATCACGCTTTTGGCAACCGACCGTTACCGCTTGGCTATGCGTGAACTTCACTGGGATTCTGTTTCCGACATGTCCGAAGCCGCATTGGTGAAGGCCCGCATCCTCCAAGACGTTGCCAAGTCAATGACCAGTGGTGCAAAGGTCGACGTCGGCCTGTCCCAAGAATCTCAGCCTGGTGCCTCCTCACTCATTGGTTTCCAGGCCGGTGGACGACGTACGACCTCGACCCTCATGGATGGCGATTACCCGCCCGTTCGCAGGCTTTTCCCCGAAACCACAACAATTCAGGCCATTGTTGAGCGCCATACTCTGCTCGAAGCAGTCAAGCGCGTGTCTTTGGTTGCCGAACGCAAGACCAGTGTTCGACTCTCCTTCTCCGATGGACAGCTTGTCCTCGAAGCCGGCCAAGGTGACAATGCTCAGGCTTCCGAAGTTGTTCCTGCGCAGCTCATGGGCGAGGACATCGCGACGGCATTTAACCCGCAGTACCTCAGCGAAGGTCTGTCGGTGATGGATACGGACTTCGTTCGTTTCGGTTTCACCCACCCCACGAAGCCTGCGGTCATCACGGGTCAAGAGAAGGCAGACGGCGGAGAATCAACCGATTTCCGTTACCTCCTCATGCCGATCCGCTACGGAATCTGATCTGGAGTTTGTGTGCGAGTTTCGCACGTTGCGCTGGATGACTTTCGTTCATACCGCCATGCGGTAGTGGAGTTTTCACCCGGAACGACAGTGCTTCTGGGTGCTAACGGCCAGGGGAAGACCAACCTCGTCGAGGCGGTTTCCTACCTTTCGGCTTTCTCGTCGCACCGCGTCAGTGCCGAGCAGGCGCTCGTGCGTCTCCCGCTTGAGGCAGATGAGCCCCAACCCGGCGGTGCAGTTGTCAGAGTCAAACTCGTTACCGCCGGTGAGCGCGAAACCGTTATTGAGCTCGAAATTGTCCGCGGTAAAGCCAACCGCGCGAAGGTGAACCGTACTCAGGTGCGTCCACGAGAAGTCTTGGGCCTTCTCAAAAGCGTGGTCTTTTCACCCGAAGATCTTCAAATCGTTCGCGGTGACCCGCAGCTTCGCCGTCAATTCATGGACGATTTGCTCATTCAACAGCACCCGCTGATCGCGCAGGTAAAGAATGATTTCGAGAAGGTTGCTCGCCAAAGAGCGGCGCTGATGAAAAGCGCGCAGTCTCAACTGCGCAGGGGATATACCCCCGATTTTTCAACGATTGATGTGTGGGATGAGACCTTCGCTGAGCTCTCTGCCCGACTGAGCCTTGCTCGCGCCGGCCTCGTCGCCGAACTTCGCAGGCCCGCAGCTGATGCTTACGAAGAAATCGGTGGGTCGCCTCGGAAAATGGATATCGAATTCGTCGCTTCCCAGGGAAGTTGCGCACCCGAGGCCAGTGCCGCGCAACTCAAAGAAGAACTCAAGGACCTGCTCGCTGCTTCGCGTATGAAGGAAGCCGAACGAGGGGTAAATTTGGTTGGCGCGCATCGAGATGACCTCAAACTTTCCCTTGGTGGGATGCCGGTGAAAGGTTATGCAAGCCACGGTGAGACATGGTCGGTTGCACTTTCACTGCGTTTGGGTGCTTTCGAGTTGCTTTCTCGCGATGGTGACACCCCGATTCTTATTCTCGACGATGTATTTGCAGAGCTAGACTCCTCCCGCCGAGCCGGTTTAACACGTATGATTACCGGAGCGGAACAGGTATTGATCACGGCAGCTGTCGCCGATGATGTTCCGCCAGAATTGCACGCTCAGACTCATGCTGTTCACTGGGATCCTGAGCTTGGAACGGTGGTCGGTGATGAGTGAATTTTCCGATTTTGAATACGCCTCTGCAGCACTACGGCGTGCACAAGCCAGAGCACAAGCCCAGGGACACTACCGCGTGCCCTTGCGGACTCGACGCCGCTCAATTAGTGGCCAAAGTGAAGAGTTTGCGCAAGAAATTCTGCTCGATGATGAGCACGAGCTTGATGACGTGAGCGTTGATTCCGAGGCTGACCCCGATGGTGAATTCAGTGCGCTTTCGACCGTTGTCTCGCGGGCGGGAAGCCGATGGATCAAAATGCCAGGAATGGCGCCACTGCGCCGAAAATACCGTGAACCTAAGCGCCTTGGACTCACGGTTGATTCCCTCATTGCTCAGCGCGGTTGGCAAGAGCACACTCGCATGGGGGATCTCATGTCGAGGTGGAGCCAGATTGCCGGCGAGGAGATTGCTGCTCACTGCAGGATCGAAGCAATTGAAGACCGACGAGTCATTGTCCAATGCGATTCGACGAACTGGTTTAAGAACGTTCAGCTCTTTCTTCCCCAGCTTGAGCGCAATATTGCCGAGGCTGTGGGTGAGGGTGTTGTTCAGCAGGTGATCTTGCGTCCACCGGCCTCTCCTTCGTGGAAAAAGGGCCGTTTAT
>ERZ773031.571-NODE-571-length-19831-cov-9.762035_pt1 | contig 19831 bp, 28 predicted proteins | sample MGYA00511666_ERZ773031 | MGnify/ENA primary metagenome ERZ773031 (study PRJEB29015, sample SAMEA2738135) | human oral metagenome | biome: human oral; feature: human-associated habitat; material: saliva | place: China | collected 2250 ...
AATATATTAGTTATATTTGTTATAGGCTCTACTATTCTACTAAATTTTATAGAGTATAGATAAATTCTAAAAAATGTTGTACAAAGTTCTATATCTAAATCTTTAGTAAAATAAGTTTTATTTCTCTCTATACCATCATTATCTATATAAGTAAAATGAGCATATTTATATTTAGATAGTCTATTTCTTAAACCTTTTAAACTTGTTGGTAATTTAGACATAATACCCCCTTAAATAATTATTCACTAATTCCTGTTAATTCTTTGAAATAAGGAATTGTTAAACACCAATCACAAAACTCTTGCCATTCAGGGAGTCTATGACTTCTTCTTTGTTTATACATAGTTTTTAATTGCCTCATATTTGTAGTAATACCTGCTTTAATTCTCATACCATTTGGTGTAGACATAAGAAGTATTAAATAATTTTCTTTAGTTTTATTAGCTAAATAATTTTCTTTTGCTTCTAAAAAGGCTTCTATAGACTTCTTAGATGTGTATTTATCAAAAAAGGTTTCATCTCTTTTTGCTACTGTAAATTGTAAACTTTGAGATGAAATATAATCTTTATGGTGGTATCTTTGAAATTCTACAGTGAATTTGTTAGTAAAATCCCCATCAAATTGAATTATAATACCATTTAGAAAATTATCATGTCCTTCACCTATGGGAGTATTACCTAATTTATTTCCTCTTTTTAGTAAATGTTCCTCTGATTCTATCTTATCCTCTATTATCATAGGAAATCCACTAACTCTAAGTGCATTTTCTAGCCCATACATAATACCTTTTGTTATCATATTATTTTTACTATTTTGTAACTTTATTAAATTATTAATCATTAATTACTCCTTATACTTTAATTTATCTTCTTTAACATCATTCCATAGAGAGTTCCATTGAATACTATCCATAACTCTTCTAGCTTCTTTATTAGATTTAAAATAATTCCCTATATTAAATCTAGCATCATCTGACTCAGTTCCTTTTTCTACTATTGGATATATTTCCCCACCTGATAATATAGTATAATATATCTCTTGTTTTCTTGCTCTCCATCTTTTAATTATACCATACTTTTCATTGACTTTAGCTACTTTTTCAAATATATCTTGCATTTTGCTTTCATCAACTAGAATTACATCCTCATCTTTTTCGTGATTACTTCCACGAATATAGAACATATCATCTCTATATTCTATGTGAGAAACACTTTTTACACCACAATCATCAAATATATCTCTTTCTAATATATCATCATTTTGGTATACTATTCTTACGGCATACTTATCAAATACTTTCCTATGTTCAATTTTTAAAACATTTTCTCTAGGCATTAAAAATCACTCTCCTATCTCAATATTATCTAAAGCATCTATTATATTTCTTACTATATTTTCTGTTAATAATGGAGGTATAGCATTTGCTACCATCTGATATTTCTCTTGTATACTACCTTGTAATACATAGCTATCTGGGAAATTTTGTAATCTTAAACCTTCTCTAATAGTGTATATTCTATCAAAATTAGGATGGATACTCAGAGTTTTTACTATATTACTTATTGTTCCAATTAAATTATTTTCATCTTCTCTTTTATAACTATTTGTGAATCTTGCTTTAGTTTTTAAAGGATGCCCATCAGGTAAATCTATTATGCACTCATTTGTCTTAATTAATTTTATTCGTTCTTGAACAGGTTTAGTAGTATTATTAGTAATATTATCAACTAGAATATCCTCATTTTGTCTTAGAGATTGTATATATGCACTTGTATTCTCATATTCTAATATATAAGTGTTTCCTTTTTCAGGTATATCCATTATAGCTTCTTTTATGCTTGTTCTTTTATTTTCATAACTAGGATATTGTATTTTATCTAGTAAATCTTTATCTTTACTAGCTATAAAAATAACTCTATGTCTAGTCTGAGGTAAACCTAATTTATCACACTCTACTATTTTGTATTTTACATTATATCCTATATTATTATATGCTTGTATGATAAGGTTCAAAATTAACTCTCCATCTTTATTTTTCATAGTTAGTATACCTTTAACATTTTCCATTACAATTATTTTAGGTTGCAATATGTTTGCTACCCTTAAAAATTCTAAAAATAAATGATTCTTTTGTTCCATACCCTCATTTATTTCTCCATTATCATTTTTATACTTATATCTTGTTTGTAAAGTAAAACCCTGACATGGAGGACTACCTAAAAGAATATCACATTTTTGTCCTTTAACTAATTCATTAATCTTATTCTTCTCTAAGTTATGAATATCCATACAAAGAGCCTTATTACCTAAATTATAATTATAACTATCTACAGCAGGTTGCCAAAAGTCAATAGCAAATAAAGTATTAGTTCTATTTAATCTTTCAACTCCTAATGCACCCCCCCCACAACCACAAAATAAATCTACAATATTATATTTTCTCATATAACCTCCTAATTATTAATTTTATAGTAAATATTTATAAAAACTTATTTTCTTATAATAATTTCCACTATTAAACTCTTTATCTATATTCTTAAATCTACATCTAACTTTGTTCTTTCCATATTCTTTATAAAATCTTTTGTGTAAATATTTCAAGTATAATTTACTACCAAAAACTATATGTTTAATTCTTCTTTTACTCTTAGACATAAGTTACCTCATTATTGATAATTAAAGGCTAGAATATATCTAGTCTTATTCCATTTATCCAAAATAAACATCTTTATATCTATATATCATTACTGCATTTTTAACTACATCAATAGGAGTTAGTAATTCTGTATTTAAGATAGCTTTCATAATAGCAGGACTATAACCACTTACATAACATATACCATCTTTTTTAATTTCAGGAAAATTAGGTACTCTTGTAGCAATATTCCAATATACAATTTGTGGAACATTATAACCATTTTTAGCATACTTATCTCTAATTTTTTCCATTAAAGTTTTAAATCTTTTATCAAAAGCATCATAATCTCCTGTAGCTTGGTCAAATTGCATATCTGAAAGTAAAATTAGATGAGTAGGTAAATCTTTTTGTTCTAATTTATTATATAAAGCTAAATCTAAAATTACATCAAACACTTTTTCTAAATTTGTGTTTGCCACTTCATAGTTATAACATCTTAATTTATCTCTTAGAGTGTTTGCTTTAGAAAAATCTATAAATTGCACTGTATGTGAAAATTCTAAACATTTATTTCTAAAGGCTTCACTTGGATTTCTTTCTGCTATATAAATACCTAGAGCAGTAGCTACATTCATAGGAGTTCCTTGCATTGAACCACTTGTATCTACAACACATAAAGCATTTAAAGGTCTATCCATATAATTAGGAAGTGCTTTCCATTGTTCTTCTAACACTGTATCTACATCAGGATTAAAACCATAATAGCTAGTATTTTTATCATAATACTTACCTGTTATATCACTAGGAAATAATACAGAAGAATTAATTTTTGTTTCTCCTTTTTCTAAACTATCTAAATATTCATTAAAATGTTTATGGTCTTTTGCCATAAATAAATGTCTATTTAATAACATACATCTACTAGGTACTGCACTATAGTTGATTTCATTAAATGTTTGTTGTGCTATATTTCTTTCAACTACTTTTAACATTTTTCTAGCATTAGAGCAAAAATGTCTATAATCAAAATCTAATTTAGGAAATCTTTGTAACAATTCTTTAGCTTTCTTTTTAGTGTGTTTAGATTTACTATTGATAGTAGGTAACCATTTAGCTAATAGACTTGGAGTTTTACCCTCATTCATTAATTTAATATCTAATTGAATGTTATCATATATAAAACTTGCTATATCTAATTTAGCTCTTGCTACTTTAGTTCTATCAAATATATCTAATAAGTCTTTCCAAGAACCAAATTCTACTATATTAGATATATTGTTCTTAAATAATAAATAGCTTTCTTCTGTTTCTATATCTATTAGAGCTAACATTATATATCTAAATATTTCTTTCTCTCCCATACCACCTCTACAATCTCTAGCATAAAATAAAGTTTTCATTGCTAACTCTTTATTTTCTTGCATAGCTTTAGAGAACATAGGTAAAAGTTCTTTATTGACTTTGGCTCTACCTTGATAAGTATACTCTCTCATAGAACCTATTGTACCAAATAAATCTACTACATTATCTAAAGTAGATTTTACTGCTATTGCACTATTTTCTGTTTCTGTAAGGTTACCCCATTTTTGTAGTTCTTGCATAAATTTGTTTTCCATAAATATCACTTCTCCTTATTTGTTAATTGTTTATAAAGAGAAAACAGAAGTCAATTTTGATTTTGCCGAATCATTATATTGCTGTAAACTTCTGTTTCATCTTTTTATAGTATCATTATAGCATATAAAATTTATTTTGTCAAATAAAATTTTATCTTTGATTTATTTTTTTATATTGTTCTGATTTATTTTCATCTGAGAACCAAATATTTATTCTATAAACAGATTCCTCATCTCTTATATAAGAGTCAAACCAGTCAACTATTACTGCTATTTCTTGCTCTTGGAAAATTTCTCTAAATATAGATATTTTATAATCAGGTAATTTCTCATATAACTCTTCCAATCTATTCTTAAAGTTTTCTTCTACAATAACAGAATAGTTAGGTTCTCCACTAATATAAGCTAATATAATAGCATCTTTATGTGGTAAAAATAATACTTTTAGTTCTTCTTTAAATTTCTCTTTTAACTCTTTTATTGCTTTTTGTCTTTCTCTGTAATTTTTTACTAAATCTGTACTAAAACTCATTCGTTGATTCCTTTCTCATATAAAATTTCTTTTACTAAATTTTTTAAAAATATAAGTTGTGTTTTACAATAGATGTCCTTAGTTCTCTCACATTGTAGTATTTCATGTTCTACATCATCTATTAGAGTATATAATAAATGAGGTTGTAAGTCTTTACCATAAGCTAAAATTAATTCTTTGGCATCAGATAGAGCATAACTTCTCCTAGTAATGCAATATCTTATAGAATACATTATTATTCTTTTTCTATCTTCTAATATATCAAAATTAATCATAAGACACCTCTTTTCCTAGCTCTCTAACACCACAATAGACAGGAAAACGAATACTCAAATTACCTTGTTTATCTTGTGTTTCTTCAAAGTATTGTATCTCTACTACTCTACCTATAATCTCATCTTGATTATTCCAATAATAATCTCTTTGACTATCTGTAAAACCACTTCCTACTTTAACAGTGTTTCCTTTGTATTCGCATATAATAGCACCAAGAGTATTAGCATATTTCTTTTCTCCTTGCTCTACTCCAATACACTTCAAATCTACTATATTAAATTTCTTAAATTTTAATATGCTTTTAACTCTTTTACTCTCATACATACCATCAATATCATTAGCCATTAGTCCCTCTTGACCTGATTCAACTACTTCATCTAGTAATTTAAATATAGCTCCACTTATTTGTCCTTTATATAGAACTTCACATATTTGTTGATATTCAGTATTTTCTATACTATCTATGAAATTTCTTCTTTGCATATAAGGTAATTCATAATCTATTATATCAAAAATATGATAAGTAATTTTATCTTTTGGTTTTTCTCCTTTAGTTCTCATAATAGAACTTATTTCTTTATATTGGTCTTTTGAGCTTATATTATCAATATTGCGAGGTAGTAATTCTCCATCATATATTTTACCTTTAGGCAAATTTAAACATTGTAAAAAGCTATCTAAACCTTTTATTTCTACTCCATTACGACTGTATGCTTTTGGTATATCATTTCTATTATCAATAATACATCTATTGCCATCTAGCTTTAAAGTAACATAATATATTGTGCTAGTATCTAATTTATCTGCTACATTAGTATAATTAGTTGCTAACATAGGTTCAATAATATCTATACAATTAGGAATAACACTGTTTATGGCTTTTATATCTAAACCAATAGCTAATTCCTTACACATAAATAATTCTAAAAATTCTTTTGATTGTCTATATACATATAAATCTCTAAATGATTGTAAATATCTTATATTCTCATCTGTACCTGTACATTTATTTTCTAAATATAACATAATAGATTCAAGTACATCATTATCTAACCCTTTTATATCACAAGTAGTCCAAATATTTTCACTTAATATCTTTCGTATTTTCTTTGTAGACATATTAGTAACTATATTAGGGTTATAAAGAAAATTCATAACCCTAATACATTGTTGTTTGTTATTATTATACCAATCTTGTAATATATTTTTCTTTTCATTAGTTCCTTGAGTATTTTTTATATCCTCTAAGTAATCTAATATTAATTTATCATTCATCTAATTTACCTGCAATAATTTCAGTTAACATATCATTTAAGTCTGAAACAAAGCCCATAGTATCTACAATATTAATTTTATTAGATTTTATACCTAATTTAATATTAGCTAGTATAGATTCAAAATCTATATCTGTATTTACATCTCTATTTGAAGATAGTAAAGCAGTAGTGTATTCCTCTATTATATCTCTAAATAAATTTTCTAATATAGAAATATTTTCCCCCTCTTTCTCAATATCTTCCTCTGCTTTATCTACAAGAAATTGTAGTTTAGCAGATAATTCTTGCATATCTTGAGTATACTTTTCTTTAGCTCTTTCATTAGATATTGTAGTAAATATAGCTTCATTTATTATATCTCTTTCTAAATCCCATTTTATCTTATTTTTAGAGATAAAAACAGGACTTATTGCTTCTATGTATAATTGTACAACCATTTTTGTATACATATCTGATTTTATTCTAAATTCCTTCTTTGAAGACTTAGCTTTACTAACTTCCTCCAACTTTAAAATTATTTTACCCATTAAACATCACTCCTTTTATTTTTAAATTTATTATAAATAAATTTTATAACTTTTAATATTATTTGTATTAAACTAAAAAGTGCAGTCAAATGAAATGTCCAGTAACCTAAAACATACCAATTTATAAATAAAAAGTTTAAATGATATGCTACTAAAATACATATAATCAATACACCTAATATAAAATCTCCATCAATTACTATTTCTCTATTCTTCTGTTTCTTCATTATCATCTTCCTTTTTCCATATACTATCTAATTTTTGAAAATATCTTTTGCATCCTGTAGTTAATAAATTTATTAACTCTCCTTTACTTATTCTTCTATGTTTTTTATTCATTTCTGCTTTTCTTATGAATTTTCCCTCAAGAGTAGTATCTTCTACTGCAATTATACCAAATCTTTCAGGAATAAAATCTATACACTCATCTAAAATAGATAAAGGAACTGCAAAATACTGATATTTCAATCTATTATATATATCTTTATGTTCGTGTTCTTTTTCTCTATCTCTTTTACAATCTGAAACTGATACTTTTAATTCAATCTCATAAAGGTAATCATCATTTGTTATCACGATTATATCACATTCGTGTATTTTAAATTTTCTTTGAACTCTAGGTATTAAGGCTTGATAATTTCCATCTTCAAATAACTTAAATACTCCTAGTTCTAACATATCTGTTGTCATCAAATACCTCTTAAAAATTCTAATAAATTATCTAAATTTGTATATTCAACTCTTGTATACTTAGATTCTATATCTTTATATAAATAACAAACATAAATTTTACTATATATAAAATTTATTATTAGTATGTTTGTTGAATTTACACAACATTTAAAGATTAATTTATTTTCTAAATCTTTTTTAATTTTTATTGCTAAATTTTTATCTATAATCATTTAATTTTGTTCTAAAGAAACTTTAACCACCTCTCTAATTTCCCTAATTATGTCCATATATTTTTGTTTAAGTTTTAGTTCTATTATATAATCTTTATATTCATTCTGAAACCAATTAATTCTTTTTTCCCAACCATTGCCATATTTTTTATATAACTTTAAACTTCTAATATATTCTAATCTTGCTTGTACTAACTCCTCGAATACTTGTGGATTATTGTTGATAACACTTATAACTCTGTCAGATAATGAGTAATTCTCTAAATTAATTTCTTCATCATAATTTTTACATATTTTTTTAATTACTTTTATTGCTCTGTAGGGGTTAGTATTATATATAAAATCAAATATTAGATGTTTGGTAGCCAAATTATTAATTCTATGTAATTCATATTTATTATATATTTTACTACTTGAACCTGGTTCCGATTTTACTATATATTATTTCTTTGGCTTTATTTTCAGTTAAATTTTTTACATCATCTGTATAATATTTAGTCAAACCAAATTTAGAATAACCATCTTCGGCTTTTACTAAATTTTTACCTTCAAATTCAAATAACTGATTTACTATGATTTCAAAATGTTCTTTATCTTCTATTCCAAAGGTTATACAAGAACATACTAACATACATATAAATATTATTTTTTTCATAAATATCACTTCCTCTCTTTTACTATAGGAACATTATAACATATAAATTAATGTTTGTCAAGCAATAAAATAAAAAGTAGGTATAAACCTACTTTTAATCTTTATCTTCTTTAGAAAATTCAATAACTTCTGACTTTATAGGAAATTCTTTTTGTATAAGATTTCTCTCTTCTAAAGCTCTATATATATCTTTATGTTCTAAGAAAATATCTTTACCTTTCTTAAATTTACTTATATCAGTTTTAGATAAATGTACAAATTCTTGTACTAACTCTAACATTTTTTTATTAGTATCTTTTAATTTAGAATGTGCTTGACAAGTATAACTATCATTATCTTTTAAATCCTTTGTGTAGACTTTCATATAACCCTCGTGAGCTAAATATACAGGGTCATATATAGAACTAAAAGTAAAAGTACATAATTTTTCTTTTGCTAATAGTAAAATTAAATATACACCACAACTTGCCAAATCTCCAACTATATTTAGATTTACTTGTATATTTAATTTGTTTAATTGCTTTATTCTATTATACAATGCTAATAAAACCATTAAATCCCCACCAAAACTAGAATAGTCTATATTAAGATATACTAATCTATTTTCTAAAGCTCTGTCTATAACTTCTTGAAAATCTCCCTCAATAGCTAAAAAGTTAGGTGTGAATTGAAAATCATCATTATAAGTGTCAAAATCAAATAACATCATATTAATGTTTTTAAATATAATCTCTGATTCAGGTACTACATAATTTTTATCATCTTCTAACTCAACATTTTTAGGTAATTTATTTTTATCTTTCACAATATTTATTCTCCAATCTTATTTATTTTAATTTTAAACTAAACATTACTAAATCTTTTGTATCTCTGTTAAGAACCCCAAATAATTGACTGACATAGCTTTCAAGTATATTTAGACCTCTAGTAGCATATTCATCTGCTCCTACTAAACTTGCATTTCTACTATAACCATCTGTAACAACAGAGCTATGAATATGACCCATAACTACATAATCTATTGGTGTTTTTGTATCTTGATATATTTTATATTTAAGTTTAGCTAATTCACTATCTAATTTAGAATGATTTATTTTATCTCCATGTATAGCTAGTAAACGAAATCCATCTATATTTACTACTTTTTCAAAATAATTATTAGATTTATGTATTATAACTCCTCTATTACTTTCATAAGCTAGATGTAACATTTCATATATCATATAATCTATAGAATTTTTTGCTACATCATTTATATTAGTATGGGGGTTGTTGCTATCAAATCTGCTTTCATTACCAACTACACAATCAACATCTATTTTATTAAGATGATTATATAAATTATCAATTAAATTCTTAATCAAATAAAAACATTTTAAACCACTTTCAATTTCTACATATTGACCTTGATATTTCATATCAGGTCTACTTTGTGCATGAATAAAATCTCCTAATAAAACTATTCTTAACTCTGTCAACTCATAAGTATATATTTGTTCTCTTACTCTTTCATATAATTTTTTAATTCTTTGTATAGCTATGTCTTCATTGTATGTATTTGTATCTAAATTTACATATTTTCCTATATGCCAATCAGAAAGCACTAATATACCTATAGAATTATTTGAAGTATCTTTTATTTCTTTTTCTTTACCCCAATTCATTATAAAATCTATACCATTTAAATCTTTAGCCATAGAATATAATTTGGTCTTAAACTCTTCAAAGATAACTTCTCCTCTAAATAACTCTCTTGCAGACTTTCTTAATAGAGTATTCTCATCTCTTAATTTTTGTATAGTTTTTAAACTTGATTGATATTTTTTAACTAATAAATCATCTTCATAATTTTTATCATTATCTTGTCCTAGACTAGAGAAATCATAAGTTTCTTTACTACTATTAGTATCTGCTTGTTTTTTCTGTTCTTTCATTGCTTTCTTAATCGCATCCTCTAATTGTTCCTCATAAGGAATATAATAATATTCACTTAAATCAATTACATAGTATACATTGGGTTTTCCTTTCTCTGATTTAACTATTCTATTATCATTAAATTCATTTACAATTTTAAAACCTTTATGATAAGGTTGCCATCTCACATTTTTATCTTCATTATATAAAATTTTTAACTTTGGGTGTGTATATCTTAATAATCTTTCAGTCAAACCATTAAATTCACAAAAATCATATAAACTATGTACATAAAAAGTTTCTTTCAAATTTTCATTATAAATTTCAAATATTTTCATTATATTATCCTCACTTTATTTAGTTCCAGTGCTACCAAACCCACCTCTAACATTTGGGTGTTTTTTAGCATAATCTTCATTAGACATTAAATTTAGTTCTACTTCATCTTGTGCTTTAAATATTTCTATTTGTCCTATTCTAGTTCCTTTAGGTATAACTAAAACATCATCTAATATAGACTTATCTCCTACTGCTAGTTGTTGTAAGGCTACATAATCTAAAGGTCTAAATAAGGGTATTGCCCATTTATCCTCAACACTTGAATAACTAGGCTCAAACAATCCGAGATGATTAGCTTGAATAACTCCCCAAGTTTTAAATGTAGAACTTCTAGGTCTTAAATCTGCTTTATAACCATCAGGTACTTTCATAGTAAAGCCTAATGAACATATTTTAAATTCTCCATAATGTAATTCTACATCTTCTGCAAGAGCTACATCTATTCCAACACTATGTCCATATCCACCTTTAAACTCTAATTGATATGTTTGTCCATCTAATAGAGTATAATCTATTTTTTGCATTAATTTCCTTCCTTTCTCTTTTTTAATATATCTTGTAAAATATTATTGATTGATTTTCCTTGTGGAGTATTAGATTGATTTATAATAGGACATTTCTCTCTGAATCCACATAAATTATCACAAAAGAATTGTTCATTTGCATAATCCCTATTTGAAAATTCCCCACTTTCTATTGTAGCTTGTATATCTTTAGTAGTATTCTCTACATAAGTAGTTATATCATCTATATCCTCTTGTGTTACAAAATAATATACATAACAATTTTGTACATTCAATAAATATTGATATTCTTTAGGTATTGTTTTTGTTCTAATCCATTTTTGTATCTCTTTTTCTTTATCTTCTCCTAATTCCTCAATTAACTTATCATAGTATGGCTCTATGTAGTTATCTTTCCTAGATTTTTTTGAAGATTTACTGTTATAGTAAACATTGACATACTTCATAAAATCCCAACCAACTCTCTCTACTATAATATTTGGAAAAGATTTCTCTAGTAATATCTTATATAATATTAATTGTCTAGCTTTATCTTTCATCTCATCTTTTGTGAATATAGTCGAAGTTTTAAAATCTATAATATCTACATAGAATTTACCATTTTCTTTTCTATTAATTTTAAGATAATCTATATAACCTAGTATCCAATGTTCTCCTATTTGATTTAATACTTCCACTTCTACTCTAACATCTTTAGATATTTCAGTGTAATTGTGTCTAAAATAATCTTTTAAACATTTCTCATAATTTTCTTGAATAGTTAAGCCACCTTTTCTATCTTTAGGAAGAAGTACACCTAGTGTTTTAAGCCTTTCTAACCTAGTTTTAAACTGTTTTAACATATCCTTATACTCTATGTTACCTAATACATAAGACTCTTGTATATCATGTGCTAGAGAGCCATAAAAAGAATATGAAGAATGTAACTGAGGTACTCTATCTATTCTTTGGAGTTTATAAGATAATTGACAACCATTCCACTGTTCTAATTCACTAAAACTCCATAGCTTTACTTTATTAGCTCTCAATTCTTTTACTTTATCTGATTGTTTATTATTTACACCTAATTCAAATTGTCCTTTAAGAGTTAGCAAATAGCCTTGTACTGTTTCTGTATAGTAACCACTCTTTACAAGTCCACCCATATAAATTTGTTCTAATTTTGTAATATCATCTTTTAATATACCAAAATTAAACTCATCTAAATATTTACTAAGGTCTTTGAACCATTGTTTATGTTTTTTAATTAATTCTACTTGTGGTGTTTGTTCCAAAAGTAACCTCCTTTCAGATTTATATATCTTATCTTAAATATTATAACAAAAAAATCTACTCTTGTCAAGTAGATTTTTTAAAAATTTTCATTTTTTAAATATTTTGTAAATATTTCATTTATTTCTTCCTTATTCCTATCACATATTGCTTCTTTTTCTCCTAGTAAATTATTTGGTATATTATTTACATCTATGTATTTAATTTTACACTCTCTACCATATTTCTTTAATTTCTTTATATTAGGAATTAAACTCTCCTCATAATTTAAAGACTTGTCTAAAGCAAATATAACTGTATCTACTTGTAATAATTTTAATAACTCTATATGATTCCTAGATAAAGCATTACTACCTAAAGCTAAAGTAGGTATTTTACTTCCCATTTGCCACATTTTCATAACAGATTTTTCACTCTCAACTATCATAACTGTTTTTGTTTTCATTATTAAGTCATAATACACATCATAGCCAAAGAATACTAAAGATTTACTATATCTAAGAATAGGCATATACTTATTCTCTCCTTCTTGTAAATATTTAGCATTTCTTCTTCCAGTTAGACCTATTAATTCATTATTGTAATAAACTGGTATTAATACTCTTCTAGTAAATTTATCATACCTAACACCAAAGAAAAGTTGAGTTTCTACAGTAATATTGTCTTTTAAAAATAATTCAGAAATAGCTATAGGGTAAGTCTTTAGAATTTCTTTATCATATATTTCAGGAGATTGAAATATATAAGTATCATTCCAAGATTCTACTTCTCCACTTTCATTTATAAGTTGTTTATTCGTAGCTAGACTTAAATATAATTGAGAAATGTATTTAGTTTTATCTATATCATTTAGTTTACTCAATAAATCTAAAATATTACCTTTATCATTATTTCTAAAATTATAATATCTTAAACTATCATCTAAAGATAACACATAAGCATTTGAGTTATGGTCAATATCAAATCTTGCAGTCATACCATCAGAGCTTATTATTATTTTACCTACAAAGTTTTGTAGAAGATTATAAAGTATTTCTCTATTCAAATTAAGATTATGTAAAACTATGTCCTCTAATATCATAAATTAACCTACTTTTATTAAGATTTTTTTCTAACAGTATCTTTTGGCATATTTTGTATTACACCTACTTCCTCATAATATAATGTATCTAAGTCTATATAATAAAGCAAGACATAATCATCTCTACCATTTCTGTTTTTATCACAGAAAAAAGCATAATAAGGTAAATTAGTGTTTAAAGATATTTGTTCATTTTCATGAGTTGTTTCATTATGTTTAGTTACTATTAAATTTGTTAATTCTTCTTTGTCTAACTTTCTAAATAACATAAGATTTTCTAATATTTCTTTTATAGCTTTTGCTCTAGCCAAACTTTTATAAGTTAAATATTTAGTACCATAAGATTCTCCTGCTAATTGTAAAGTAATAGTAAAAGTTATATTAAACCTCTTTGTTAAGTTGTCTGCTACTTTAGATAACTCTATAATATCTTTATATTCTTCCTCATCTGCTTTAAATGTATCATAGACAAAATGTCTATAGCCTTGTCTTACTTTCTTTTTTATTTCTCTACGAAGTATATTAGGTTGCATATTTTCAAAGTATATATGTGTAATTCTATCTTTATATCTTTCTTTCCAATGTAACATAGCATTTATGAAATAATCCATATCTTCATTAGATAAACTATTTTCTCCATACTCTGCTCTACTTATTGTTTTTGCATTTTCGTTTAAGAATACTAAAACATTTGTAATATAAGCAAAAGTTATCATTTGTATAAAAGTTTCAAAAACTTGTTCATTACAAAATAAGCAAATTTTATCTTTAGAATTTTCTAATAAAGACATTATATAAACAGATACTAGAAAACTACTTTTGCCTGTTCCACTATAACCTGCTATTCCATTAACACCTCTGACTATACCTTTATTCCACTTATTCAAATAACTATATCTCAAATCAAAAGGAACACAATCAACTCTTTTACCATTTCTTATTTTCATAGTGAAATCTTTATTTATGACTTGAGTTAAATTTGTTTCTACAAAATTACTATCGGCAGTACCTACAGAGCAAATCTCACTTATCATACCCTCCATAGATGTAGTTAAGTCTTCACTACTGTTAAAATTAGTTAATTTACCTACAAATTCTTCTAAGCCACCATTTTTAGTAATTTTATCATATAATCTTAAAGGTATGCTCACTATGGTATATTGTTCTAATACCCCCTCAAAGTCTATTATATCATTATTTGTGATTTCTTTAATTAGATAATAGATATCCATACACTCTTTTTTTCTTTCTTCTTGAATAGATAATGTATTTAAAAAAGTAGAAAGAGCAAACTCATCTATATTAGTATATTTTTGTTTACTATATAAAATTTTACATACTTCATAGAATTTTTTATAAGCATCTAAACTAAATAATACATTTTTGTTTGTTTTCTCTTCTAATAAATTAAAATTTTCTATACTTTGTAGTACACCTACTAATAATCTAGCTTCAAGTATTTGCATTAATTCTCTTTTAGTATCTATGATGCTCATAATATCCCCACTTCCTTTTCTAAATCTAAATAATTTTTTATAATAGTTTCTTCCTTGTTTATTAGTATTTTATTTTTATCTGTTTTTAAATATTTATTCTCTATACTGTTAGGAGATAAATATTGTTTATGTAAATCTTCTTTATTTAAGTTTAATAAATATATTAATTAATTAAAATTAGAATTAACATCATCACTTAGAGTATTCCACTCTAAATAGGTATTTTTTATTTGATACAAAAAATATATTCTTTTAGGGTAAGTATCCACTTCTATTTCAAAATCTTTTAATAATTTTTTATTTTTAGAGTTTAAATTTTTTCTATCTCCTTGTATAAGAAAACTTAATAAATTATCATATATATATTTATCTATATCTTCCTTTATCTTATCTTTCTTTGCTCTAGCCACAAAATACACCACCTTTATTATTTAGTAAATAAGGTAGGTAAATATTTTTACCTACCTTATATTAGTTATTTATATTTTAACCTCTAAAAAGGGAACTCCGAATCTGGTGTAATACCCATAGTTTCGCCTGTTGAAGTATTTTCAGTTCCACCTGTAGTTTCTGTATTTGTATTTTCTACATTGTTTTCAACATTAGTTTCTTCTGCTTTTACCCCTGATTTATTTTCCTCTACAGTAACATTCTCCTCAGATGGAGCTACTACTGAGTTTTTAGCTTCTTCTTTTTTCTTTTTAACTAATTCAATAGCTTGTTGCATAGAATTTTGAGTTACATTTTTTATTGTATTTGTATTTGAATTAGACATATCTTGTATATTTGGATTAGGTACAAAATCTAGTTTATCAAAAGCAATTAAAGAAATATTTATAGTACCTCTTTCTACAGGAATTAACCCTATTGATTTATATTCCTCTTGTAATTTCTTTTGATAAATTTCTTCATTACCTTTACTAATAACTTTATAGAAAGTCAACTTACCTTGGTTTACATCTGCTTCTGTAGGTTCTCTAAATGCTTTTCCACTTTCTAATTCTATTGTTGTAGGTAATAAATAGTATCCATCACTACTTAGATTTTCTGCACAATCCTCTCTCATCTTATCTAATACATACTTAGCTGTATCAAAGTCATCTTTAACTTCTCCACCTAAGAATATATCTAAAGGTATTAACCCTTTTTGTTTGAAATAATCATTTTGAGTTCCTAAAGGTACAAATATTTCTAATTCCTTATCTAAAGCCATATTTTCTATTTCAGTTTTAGAAAATAATATATAACAATTTGTAGTTAATCTATAGTTAGTTGTTTTTTGGTCTACAAATTCTACTTTTCTAGCTTCTAAACTTAATTGTAAATAACCTGAATTGTTTATTCTATATCTACTATTACCATCAACTTTAACTTTTTTACCTTTAAATAATTTTAAAGCATCTACAAATGATTTAACTGTTAAATATGTTTTAGTTTCTTTTTGTCCTTTAATTTCATATTTAATAGCTTTTCTTTTCATTTCATCTGTAGCATTTTGTTCAGATACTCTTTGTGGTTGTCCATCATCAAAATATTGTATTTTATCCCATTCATTAGTAAAGAATGGAATAGCTACTGTTGACTTAGTTGTAGGGTTTTCTATTACTAAATTAATAATAGAAGTAATATCTGTTAATACTCCATTATCCAATTTTTTTGGGTGTTCTATATCTTTAACTACACCTACAATATCAAGTTTACCTACCATTTTACTTTTATCTACTGCCATTACACATCACTTCTCCTTTTATATTTTAGTAAGGTTATATTTCTACAACCTTACTAATTATATCATATAATTTTTATTTTTGCAAGTATTTTTTTTATTTTTCTTTTGGAGTTTCAATTCCATAATATTCATTTCTTTTTTCTATTACATAAGCTAAATCATTGTCGATTTCGTCTGTTTCAAACATCCCCATAGGAGTTTTAACAACAGATTTACTATTATTAGTATTATGTACTTGGAATACATATTGTCCATCTTCATTTAATCTAGCTAATAATACCATTTCAAACATACCCTCTAGTTTAACTTTCTCATCTATTAGCTTTCCTATAGTTCTTATAGAAATATTACCCATTTCATTTATAGTTGCATGGGTTAAGAAAGTTACTAAAATGTCAGGTCTGTCTGCTAAAACAATATCAGGAATATCTTTAAAAGCACCATATAAGCCTGAAGCCATATTACTAAATTTCTCAAAACCTTTAACATTAATAGTTTTCATAAACTCATCAGACATAAAGTAAATAATATCATCTATAATAATATTTTTTACTTTTTTCTTTTTATCTTTATCTATAATGTCTACTACTGCACCTACTAACTCTTCATAGTTTTTTGGTGTATAAACTAAAAACTTATTATCCCCATTTTTAAATGGTAATCTTTTATTGAAACACTTAATTATTACAGTATCACTTGGGTTCATGTTTCTAAGAGAAGAAGACTTCCCTCCTGAACTTTCCCCAATAACTAACATTCTTTCTGCCATACTATCAACTCTCCTTTTCTTTAAATTTTCTCTTTATTTCTCCTAATTTTACTTTAGTTAAACCTACTTTATTATTTATTTTTACTATGTGTTTATCTTTAAAATATTTATTTGGATAGGCTACATCATCATCTACAATGACATACATACCCTTATAATTATTTTTATCTAACCATTCTTTAATTTCTAGTTCTCTAGTATTTCTTGCTTGACCTGTAACATCTATTACCAAACTATCTAAAGAATTTACTCTTTTTAACCAAGAATACTCGTGGAATATAGTATCAAAAAACTCATTAAATTCTTGAGCATACCCCATACATATTCTCCAACTAGATGATATTACTATTTTTACATTATTTTCTAAACACCATAGTAATAATTGATTAAATACCCCTATGTTATCAAAGCTCCAGTCAGTCAATCTAATATTACCATCATAACATTTAAAAGGTATATTCAATCCCATACCACTTCTATTACCTATATTATTAACTACCCCATCAAAATCTAAAAATAGTATTTTATTCATATTTCCACCAATAATCTTTTATTACAAATAATTTTTTCTATACTAGAAATAGTATCTAATATATTTTTACTTCCTTGATAAACTACAGTAACCACCTACCTTTATATTTTATAATAATATTATAGCATACTCATATATATTTTGTCAAGTGAAAATTTATTTATTTATGAAATCCTAAATCGGCAGGGTTATAATCTCCGTTTATATACCATATATTTCCACCAAAATTTTTTCTATTTTTTGTTACTTGTTCTATTAATTTTACTGTTTCCTTTGGTAATTCATTATATGAACCTTTACTCCAATAGTAAATAACTAATTTTGAATCTCCATAAATATCTGTATATCCTAATTTTCTAGCTATTTCCAAAGCTAAATACATACCTAGTAATTCTCCATAGTTATTAGATTTATCTGCATCTAACTCTATATTATTAAACTCATTAATTTTCCAACCTTTAGATTTTAAAAACTCTTCAAACTTAGGGGTAATTAAATGATTTAATAAACTATTTTTATCTTTATCTGTAACTCTAACCTCTGTTACTCCTCTTCCTCTACCTGTCCCACTATCGAAGTATACACCATCATTTAATTCTATATTAGGTTTTTCATACTTAGCACCATTTTCTAGCCATAATTTAGCTTCTTCTAAAGTTTTAAATGACTTATATCTAAGTGCTTTTCTATTTTTACAAGTTTCCCAGTTAATATCTATACCATTATCTACATTTGAATTATACCAAGCATACAGTTTACTCATCTAATTTACCCTCTAATAATCCTAACTCTTCTAATACCCATTCATCTTTTTCTGCTTGAGATAACCAATCTTGAATTTGTCTACGAGTTCTTTTAACTTTACTCTTATAGATATAACCTTTTTCTTTTTGTTGTTTACTCCAAGTGCTACAAGGTATTATTTCTGTATTTTTTAAATCTTGTAATAATTCTATACATTTGTCTATTTGTCTACATAAAAATTGATAATCTGTTTCCTTAGCTTTTCTCATACCATCACTCTCCTATATTTAATAAATCAGTAAACTTAACTGATAACCAAAAAGATAATACCCAACTAATAATTAAACTTATAATTACTGCACTATTATTTATTACATTCTTACTTAATAGATTAAAATACTGTAAAGGTAAAAAGATATAAATAATAACTATAGTAATTAACATAAATATTGGTAACCAAATAATACAAGCTATTATAGTAGCTATAATGGATTTTATTAATAATTTAAACATATAACCTCCTTTGTAGGAATATTATAGCATATTTTTATACCTATGTCAATATTTAATTTATAAAAGAGTAGAAAATATATCTACTCTTTATGTTCTTCTATATTCTTTTTTATTAATTTAATCTCATCTTTACTCAAAAAGAAATCTGTTTTACTATATTGGTAAAATAGTTCTATTTCAGACCTAGTCAATTTATTTCCACACATAGATTTTCCTACAATTACCCTTAGAGAAATTAAAGTTTTATCAAAGTATCCCATTATTTTACCCTCTTTAAATATGTTTCTAATTCTTTATTATAACTTAACCCTACCTCTAAGTCATCAAAAATATTTTCTACTTTCTTAATATAATACAATATTTTCTTTTGATAATTACTTTGTAATAAATCTATATACTCTTTTAATTTTATTCTATCATCATAGTATATACTCTCATCATATAACATATTTGTAGATAATACAACTCTTTTTAAATCAAATATATAATCA
>ERZ773031.573-NODE-573-length-19798-cov-5.080332_pt1 | contig 19798 bp, 18 predicted proteins | sample MGYA00511666_ERZ773031 | MGnify/ENA primary metagenome ERZ773031 (study PRJEB29015, sample SAMEA2738135) | human oral metagenome | biome: human oral; feature: human-associated habitat; material: saliva | place: China | collected 2250 ...
GTCTTAGATCGTAAGCGTATTGCTGATACCTTACGCGATGAAATGGATGCAGAATTTGCTCTCGAACTTGGCGAAGGCGATACCGATGAAGAGAAAATCGCCGATTATGATGCTCGCTTGAAGGCCGAATTTCATAATGCCTACGAGCTAGCTATCCATCATGAGGTTCGCCGTGCCATCGTTGAGGATGGCGTGCGCCCTGATGGTCGTAAACTTAATGAGGTTCGTCCTCTTAGCTCTCAGGTCTCAATTCTGCCTCGCGTTCACGGCTCCTCACTCTTCACTCGTGGTCTTACTCAGGCCATGAACATTGTGACCTTAGCCCCTCTTTCCTATGCTCAGGTTGTCGATACTATGGAAGTAACTGACGGTGAGCGTCGCTACATGCACCACTATAACGCCCCAAGCTATACCGTTGGTGAAACTGGCCGTATTGGTTCTCCAGGACGTCGTGAGATTGGTCATGGTTATCTAGCTGAACGTGCACTCATTCCAGTTCTTCCTTCTAAAGAAGATTTTCCTTACGCCATCCGCTCTGTCACCGAAATTATGTCTCAAAATGGTTCTACCTCCATGGCTGCCACCTGTTCATCCTGTCTTGCATTAATGGACGCTGGTGTTCCTCTAAAAAGTCCAGTCTCTGGTGTTGCTATGGGGCTCATGCTTGATGGCGAAACTCCACACGTTCTTACCGACTTAATGGATGCCGAAGATTTTGCAGGTGATATGGACTTTAAGGTTACAGGTACTAAGCAGGGAATTACCGCCCTTCAGATGGATATGAAAGTTCATGGTCTACCTATCGACATTCTTGAGAAAGCTATCAATCAATCTCATGATGGTCGTATGTTCATCTTGGATCATATGCTTTCTGTGCTACCAACTCCTCGTACCGAGCTTTCTCCATATGCTCCACGTATCGAGAAATTAATGGTCAATCCTGACAAGATCGGCGCCATCATTGGTAAGGGTGGTGAAATGATTAATAAAATTACTTCTGAAACTGGCGCAGAAGTTGATATTGAAGATTCCGGTCTTATTACAATTTCAGGTACTGATCCTGAGAAAATCCAGCGTGCAATCGACTGGATCAAGGGTCTCGTTGAAGAACCTGAAGTTGGTAAAATCTATAAGGGTAAGGTTGTCAATATTAAAGACTTCGGCGCTTTTGTGAATATTTTACCAGGTGTTGACGGCATGCTTCATATTTCACAGATTTCAGAGAAGCGCCTCGAGAAAGTGGAGGATGCTCTTCATCTTGGCGATGAGGTAAAGGTTCGCCTCGAAGCTATTGACGATAAGGGTCGTCTCTCCCTCAGCATGCGCCGAGTCGAACAATAATTTAGATAAAATAATAGTCGTAAAAAGAGACCCAAATTTGGGTCTCTTTTATAGTTAATTTCTAACTAGAGGCCAACTATCCCATCATTCTCAGTTTTATTTTGATCCCAGCAAAATAGTATTGATTTGCCCTCTAGGTCCTTTTGGCCTCTGAGTGCGTTTTTGATTTCCTCAGAAAAAGAGTCGCATGTAGGGATCCCGTTTCCTTCGTAAGCTTTCTTCCATTCACCACTTGGAATTGGTCGATAGAAGATGGCGGTAGAACCTCCCCATCCGCTCTCAACTCGAGTATCACCTTCTCTATCACTTTTAGCTACTTCAAACATTTGCCTGATTCCTACTCTTGCGATTAAATATTTTGCATCATTGGTGGTATACAGTGCATCAAAAGATACGGTTGGCCAACTATTCTTAATTTGTAACCCATCATCATTCAAGCCTGTTTGTTTGATGTATTCTCTTTTTACTATTTCTTCAATCTCTCCGATTTTGGTATCTATTTTCATCGGCCTTACAATCTCTTTTACAGTTGTATTCTCAACTTTTTCTTCTACAGCCTTGGTCCCAGTTGCCACTTCATACTTCGAGACTGTTTCATTAGCTTTTGCCAACTCCTCTTTTGCGGATTTTACCTGGCCCTCTAATTGGTTCTTCTGACTATTCGAGGAGAACATTAAGTATACTGAACCACTGATTGACATAATCGTTAATAAGCTCAGAGCCACTAATGCAGCTTTCACTCCTTTGCCTGTTTTATGTTTTACCTCAGATTTGATTTCTATATTATCTTGCTCCATGTGGATTCTCCATTAATTTTAAATTTTTATTATCTAAAGTCCTAAATTGCCGTAATTCTCGGAGCCTCCTTCCCCAACACAGAAAATCAAAGACTGGATTGGTCGCTGATTTGTCCATTTTAAAACGTCCTTTACTTCTTGTGGTATCGTATCGCAGCCTGGAATACCATTACCATCAACAGCTTTTTTCCAATCCCCATTCGGTAAGGACTTGTAGTAGATGGCTATTGAGGAGCCACCATAGGAAAGATATTGACTGTTATTGCCGTTATTTGGTCTAACCCTTAATTCGTGCGAGACTTGTGTAGTGGCAAATAGAAATTTTGCCTTGCTATCAGTTGCGAATTTTCGGATTTGAAGAATAATATTATCTTCTTCGATTAACCCCTCTTCGATTACTTCACCATTCATAGAATGAGTTTCACTTTCAATCTTATTTCTCAGTGCTTCCATGTTGGCATCAAACGCCATCGGCTTTACAATTTCTTTGATTTTGGCATTCTCGGTCTCCGCTTCGACCGCCTTGGTTCCAGTCGCTGCTTCATATTTCGAGACCGTCTCATTAGCTTTTATCAACTCTTCCTTAGTAGTCTTAACTTCTCCTTCTAGCCTATTTACTTGTCCAGAAAAAGAAGTATTTACATATATCAGTCCGCATAAACTGATAATTGTCGCTAAACAAAAAACCGCAGCCACAATTTTCAAGCCACGGTTATTTTGATGTTTTGTTTTGTTATTATTTGTATTTTCGATTCCATCCGTATCGTACATAATATCTCCTATAACCACACTATACCATAAATATGATTTTTTAAAACTAAAAAGACTTACGCCGTCTATCTATAATTATTATGCTATAATCTGTCTATGGTAAAACGTAAAAAAGGTCGACGTAAATCTCCTCGTGATGTAGCTCCCGAGCACGAGTTGCCAGGAGGTTTTTGGCGTCAAGTCTCAGCAATTCTTATGATCGCTATCTCTATCGTCCTTGTGATGACATGGTTCGGTAGTGGTGGCACGCTTCTCAATGATTTTCATAAATATGGTTTCTGGTTGATTGGTTATGCTACTTTTGCAATTCCTGTTATCCTCGTCTACTTAGCAGTTAAGATCTTCCGCAGTACGGATAATCGTCTTCCAGCCGTCATCTGGATTGTTTCATTTTTAATGATCTTCTGGCTTTCTGGACTCTTTGGTTTACCTACCTATGGTACTGCCTCAGCCCAAACTGGAGGTATTTTAGGTCAGTTGCTAAATAGTCTTGTTACGCAAATTCTCAATCCAAGCGTTGCGGCCTTCATCTATCTTGTTCTAATCTTTATTACCGCTATCTTTATTATGCAGCTTTCTCCAGCTGCTGTCTTTCGTGATCTCGCCAATCTCTTTAAGACTAGTCGTCGTGAAGAAGATGCAGAGAATGCGCGTGTGGCTCGTCGAGCTCAAGCTGATGACGCAATTAAAGCCGGCACACTTGGTCCATTGAAGATCAAAGCTAATGGCGTTGAGGTCTCTCCAGAGGAATTAAAATCGACACCTAAAATTGAAGTTAAAAAACCGGTTATGGATAAACCAGTTGAAACTGAGCCGGAACGTGCCTTGATTGAAGTCTCTGATCCAAACTGGAAAATGCCAAGCACTGACCTTCTTTCTAAGAAACAAAACCCTCCTGACGGTGGTAATATTCAGCAAAATGCCTTCATTATTAATTCTACTTTTTCGGACTTCGGTATTGAAGTCAAGCTTGATGGCGCCAATGTTGGTCCACGCGTTACACAGTATACAATTCAACCACCAACTGGTGTTGTTCTCTCTAAAATTGCTGCTCGTGACAAGGAGCTAGCCCTAAACCTTGCCGTCGATAAGGTTCGTATCGAGGCTCCAATCCCTGGCACCCGCCTTGTTGGTATTGAGATTCCAAACGTTCGCCCCGCCGATGTTACTCTTCGTTCTATTCTTGAAAGTAATGAATGGAAAAAGGAACGCAACCCACTGGCTTTCGCCGTTGGTAAGGATATTTCTGGTAATCCAGTTATTGCTAATCTTGCCAAAATGCCTCACCTCCTCATCGCTGGTACTACTGGTTCTGGTAAGTCTGTTATGACCAACACTCTAATTTCGTCACTCCTCTATCGCAATGCGCCTAGCGATATGAAATTAATCATTGTCGACCCTAAGCAAGTGGAAATGGTGCAATATAATGATATTCCGCATCTTCTCACTCCAATTATTAATTCCACCGAAAAATCTCTTTCAGCTATGAAGTGGGCAGTCAACGAAATGGAGCGTCGCTATACTTTAATGGCTGAGGAAAAAGTTAAGAAAATCGAAGACTACAACGAGAAATTACAGAAGAAGACTGCCACGGTTGCCGATCAGGATAATAATGAGCAGCAGCATGATGGTGGCAAGATGCCATATATTGTAGTCGTGATTGATGAGATGGCAGACCTCATGATGCAAGCAGGGAAAGACCTCGAGCAACTAATCGTTCGTATCGCGCAAAAAGGTCGTGCCTCTGGTATCCATCTTGTACTTGCTACTCAGCGTCCTGAAGTTAAGGTCATTACTGGTCTGATTAAGGCCAACGTCCCAGGCCGTATTGCCTTCGCCGTCAATAATAATACCGACTCTCGTATTATGCTCGATATGGGTGGTGCTGAGAAGTTGTTAGGAAAAGGTGACATGCTGATGCTTACCACCGAAATGATGGGTAAACCTCGCCGTATTCAGGGTGCCTATGCCTCTGATAGTGATGTTGAAAAACTGACAAACTTCCTTCGCGAACAGCGTGCTCCTGAATATAATAATGAAGTCATTTCTCAAGCCGTTCAGATCAAAGGAATCGGCCCAACTGATGGTGGCGGCTTTGGCGACCTTGGTCGTAAATATGATCCAAATGATCCTGTCGTTCGTAAGGCTATTGAGATTACTCTCACAAAAGGTAAATTCTCTACCGCCATGTTACAGACCTATCTTGGTAAGGGTCATGGCTTCGTCTCTGGTCTAGCAATTTGGCTTGAAGAAATTGGTGTGATTGGCCCTGCTAATGGCAATAAACCTCGCGAGGTAATGATTAAGAGTCTTGAAGATTTTGATCAACTAGCCAACGTATAGGTAGATTATAACGATAGATCTTGGTGATTGATTCAAAAAACAGCACACCAGATTTATCAACTTCGTCAAAACACCATAAAAAATATAGCTTCTTAGAAGCTATATTTTATTTAAATCTTAAAGGTGTTCAGTATCATTCATGTCGTTGCCTCTCATACAGTCATAATTCTTTTGACCGTCTGGCCTTTCGACATCATGATAAATCTTACGAATTTCAGCTGAAAATTCTGAGCATCTTGTAAGCATCTGGGCGCCAAACCCAAACTTCCAGTCTCCATTTGGTAGTTCTCGGTAGAATTCTTTACCGCCACCTCCTGCCTGTAATGATGCATAAAGGTAGGTGCCAGCCTTATTTGTAAAGATTTGGCCACTAGTAATTGGATCTCTCCTGTCTATCAAGTCGAGTAGCTGCTGGAATTTTATGTCATAGGCAGCATTCTTGACGACGGTTTGAGTGGGTTTTACTTCTTTTGTTTCGGTTTCGGTTGTCTTCGTTTCTTTAGCGATGGACTGCTCGGTCTTGCTGGCTTCTTCTAGTTTTATTACGGTTTCCTGAGCTTTCTTTGTTTCTTCTTTCGAGACCGAAAGATCATGATATAACTGCTGACGCTGGTTTTGATTTGTAATAATAGTATAAGCAAGCGCACCAACTGCTGCGACTGTAGTTAAGGCAAAAAGTGGAGTTAGTGACATTTTCTTCTTTTCTACAGCTACTTGCTGGACTGCAGGCGTCTCGAAAATTGACATAGGTTGCACGCTGGGGCTAGCCACTTCTTGCTCTGGTTCATCCGCAGATTTCTCTGTGGCCTTGAAAGTATCTTCTTGTTTGGCTACTGGTTCTTCAGTCACACCAACCATCCCTGTAGTATTTTCTGGCGATGCGTCGACCCAGGCATTAGATTCATTGGCTACCGTCATGTTCTCGGATGATCCTGTATCCATCTGATTAGTATCAAGAGAGGACTCACTATTATTTATGGTATTATCTTGACTTAGATTATTTTCGCTATCCATGCGTTCTCCTTTTTCTTGATTGTAGCATAAGTTTTATAAAAAGGCGTAAACAGCATATTCGATATCCCTTACTAGTTGAAAAAATCGCCTCGCTCTGGTATAATTAAACCATTATTAGCTCAGCAAGCGACAAGAGGTGTGCTTGCTTTAACCAAAGGAGTGCAAAGTGAAACAGTATGAACTTACTGTGTTGATTCATCCTGATTTGGAAATGAATCTAACACCAGCCCTAGACAAGATTAATAAATTAATCGAGTCACAAAACGGTAAAATCGTTAAGGAAACCAACGAAGGTAAGAAGCGTCTTGCTTATTCTATCAACAAGCAAGATTACGCAGTTTACTACTTCTACGAACTTGAGCTTCCAGCTCAGGCTCCAGCTAAGATTTCTTCCACCCTTAACATTACCGACGAAGTCTTACGTTATCTCTTAGTCACTGTCGATGAACGCAAAGCTAAATTTGAAGCTAAGCGCAAAGCTCGTGCAGAGAAGACTAAAGATACCGAAGAGTCAGCAGAATAAATAAAACGAGGAGGTTTTTATGGCGCGGGGATTTAGTAAGGCAATCATTACAGGTAACGTAGTACGCGATCCTGAACTTAGAGCCACATCTGGTGGCACTCAGGTCTGCTCGTTCTCTGTAGCAGTAAATTACAATTATGTTCAGAACGGCGAGAAAAAGGAACAAGTTTCCTATATCAACTGTTCCGCTTGGGGCAAAGCTGGCGAGATTATCGCTCAATACGCTAAGAAGGGAACCGGTATTCTTGTTTCCGGACGTCTTTCTCAGCGTGCCTTTGAAGATAAGACTGGCGCAAAGCGCTCTGCTACCGAAGTTGTTGTCGAAGATTTCAACTTCTTGGGCGGCGCAAGCGAAGGTTCTTCTTCTAGAAGCTACGCTTCCACAAGTAGTGATGAATCTGCCGATATCATTCCTGATGATATTCCAGATGAGCCTATCGACCTCAGCGAGGTTCCATTCTAAAAATTAATTAAGAGAGAGTTTTGAGAGAAATGAAAAGAATTAAAAATGATCCAAATCTTTACTTCGATTATCGTGATGTAAAGACTATGCAGCGTTATATCGACGTTTACGGTCGTATTGAGCCAATTTCAAAGACTGGTTTATCCGCTAAGCAGCAAAGACAATTAGCTGTTGCCATCAAGCGTGCTCGTCACCTTGCATTGCTTCCATTTGTATCTGCCAACTAAAAGGAGAAAACTATGTACGGTCCAACCGATCTTAAGAAAAACGTACTTATCACCTTGGACGGCCAGCCATACAAGGTTATTGAGTATTCGCAAAAAGTTATGGGACGCGGCGGTTCTATTGTTAACGTTCGTGTTAAGAACTTAATCACCGGTGCTCTCATCCCAAAGACCTTCAAGGGTCAAGAAAAAATTGAGCCAGCAGAAGTTACCACTAAAAAGGTTCAATATCTTTATAAGGACGATGACAAGTTCTACTTCATGGATCCAACCACCTTCGAACAATATGAATTATCGAATGATTTAGTTGGCGATTCCAAGGATTTTATGAAAGATGGTGACGAGATGGAAATTCAGTTCTATAATGGTTCTGCCATCAACCTTACCCTTCCTAAAAATCTTTGGCTTGAAGTGACTTATACCGAAAATGCCGTCAAAGGAGATACTTCCACTTCAGTCATGAAGGACGCTACCCTTGAGACTGGCGTCGTTGTAAAAGTACCTGCCTTTATTAAGACTGGAGACGTAATTTCTGTTGATACGGAAACTTACGCCTATCGTGAGCGTCAAAAATAAGATGCGCTCATCACGTGATCAAGACTTAAAATCGCATACGAATATGCAGACTACGCATAATCGTATGCCAGTATCACGAGCTGAGAATAAGCTTGCGGGGGCGGCGCAGGCTTTTTCTTATGATTTTCGAGGTAAAACCGTCCTCGATATTGGTTCCAGTACCGGTGGTTTTACCGAATATGCATTACTTCGCGGTGCCAAAAAAGTAATTGCTATAGAAAAAGGGACCAAGCAAATGAAGGCTCCACTTCGTTTTGATTCGCGTATCGATTTACGAGAAAAAACCGATATTTTTTCAGTCACTCGTGACTCGTTATCGAAGAATCAAGATGAAATTAAAGTTGACACCGTCCTCGCTGATGTCTCCTTTATTTCTTTAAAACAGGTTTTAATTCACGCCAAAGCTCAGCTCGCTTCCTCTCAAACTGATTTTCTCGTCATGTTAAAACCGCAATTTGAAGCTAAGACGTTTCAGCTAAAAAATGGAATTATTAAAAACGAGGCCATTCGTCGCAGTATAATTAAGGATTTTGAATCCTGGCTGAAGAATAATGGCTTCCTTATTATTAATAAGCGTAATAATACTCTCGCTGGCAAAAATGGCAATCTTGAGCGATTTTATTTTCTAAAAATTGCCAGAAGTGTAACCAGGTGACGTTGTCTATTCTCCAGTTTTAAGCGCTTTCACCATATCTATGCGATGAATTTTTATCGCAAGAAACCTAGAAAGCACGACTGAGAAAATTAAAGTACCCAACATGCTCAATGCTAATACAGTCCATGGAATAAAAGTTTGAATATCGTATGCATCGTCTACAGAGACTTGATAGATATAATTAGTCAATATTAGACCAAGTGGCAAACCAATTAATCCCGAAAGATTTGTAATAAAAATATTTTGCCAGGTAAAAATCTTTAATAGTTTTGCGTTGGAGAACCCGATAACCTTCATTGTTGCAAATTGTATTTCCTGTTCGCAAAAGCTTAAAACTCCCATATTATAAAATACGACAATACCTAAAAAGATCGCTAGAGATAATAAGACTGCCAATGTATTTAAAATAGTTTTCAGCATTTGATTTAAGTTGTCCGTCACCACGGCTTTTGATTGTATATTAAGGTATTTAGTTAGTTCTTCCTTTTTTGTGAGGTCATTGTCAGAAAGGTAAAAAGTAGTTGGCGTGTACTTTCCTCCTATCCTTTCGTAAAAGTCTTTTGTAATAGTTAAATTTTGCGTTTGTTGCTTCACTATTAGCTTGGTAATTTTTGCTTCATAAAGCTTTGTATCACCAACGTCTCTCCAGCGTACTGTATCTCCGATCTTAAGTCCGTGTTCCGTGGCGACTTTTCTCGAAATATTTACGCCAGTATTGTCCAGCTCCGTGGTTTCTCTCTGCTCATTTAAAAACTTTATTGCACCACCGGAATTATCAATAAAAAGATTGGTTGTTAAATAGCTTTGATTATTTTTGTCCACTAGCTCAATATATTTTTGTTCAGAGTTATTAGTGAAGGTATCTGCTATTTTCTTCATATCGGAAGTTTCCGTCTTATCGGCATCAACCATTGCAGTATATTCAAAATTATTAATCTTGTTGATTTCAGTTTCAATAAAATTACCCATCGAAGTATAAACGCCAAATGCCATTACTACTAGTACAATTGCGCCAGAGATGCCAATAATCGTAGTGATCATACGTCCACGATTTCTAAGCATGTCACGCAAATTCCAGCGTGAAGTAAAACTCAGCTTAGCAAAATTATCGGAAGTCGTAAATCTCATTTTTCGACTATTAATTTTTGGTTGTTCTGGTCGTAAAATTTCAGTTGTATTTTGTTTAATAATCTGCCTAGTTGCCAAATAGCAGGTAATTGCAATACTAATAGCTAGACAAATATAGACAATGATGCTCATAGTAGTTAAGACAGGATTGCAGTTTGGTACCTCAAAGAAGCGCATTGCATTACTCATAAAAAACTTTGAAATCACCAATGGTCCAACAATTATGCCAACCAACCCACCAAACATACTCAGATAAACGCCATAAGAAATATAGTGCCAGAAGATTTTTGCATTTGAAAAACCTAATGCCTTTAAGGTTCCAATTTTGGTACGATCGCGACTAATTAGTCTAGTCATGGTTGTCGCTACAGATAAGATAGAAATCAGAATAAAAAATCCAGTAAAGATACCAATGATACTAGAATTTTCATCAATTTCTCCCTGTAGTACCTTTACGCTTGGCTCTTCGCGCATCTTTGTTACGACTGCACGTTTTTTAAAGTAATCCTGAATTTCGGATTTTACATTATCGGTTCGTTCAACATCTTTCACTTTAACCATAATCTGGCTGTATGCTGTTTTAATATTGGAGAGTCCAGGCTGGTTAATTTCTGACATTAGTTTCTGGTAGTCCATAAATGCGTATGCATACTTCAAGTTATCCGGAAGAATTTCAGAGCTACTTTTTGAAACATACACATGATCAGGAATATAAACGATCCCTGCAATGGATTTTTTAAAAGTCTTGCCGAGATATTTAAAAACAATTTCATCATTAACCTTAAGTTGATTCTTTTTGGCAAAATAGGCATCAACCCATATTTTGTCACTCGAAGCTGTAAAACCCTCACCCTGTTCAATAGTGAAATTTGCAATCTCATTACTACGTAAAAGATTCAGCTCTAGTTTATAGTCCTCATATTCCTTATTCTGCTCATCAATATTTTGGATCCCAGTTTCCTGATTACTATTCTTATTTCCTGTATTTTCTGTGGTCTGACTTTGCTCACTAGGTTCATTTTTGACTTTTAAGATATTTAAAACCTGGCCTTTTGCTACTAATTTTCCTTCCGCTTTTTGTACTCCATCAAATTCACTTACCTTTTTGAGATCCTCTTCAGAGAGCGCACCTCGGATATTTAGATCTTGCAATTTTCCGTCCTCGTAAAAGCGGTCAACGGCAGATTGCATCCCCTGAATATATCCGTCAATTCCACTGTAGGCTGCAGTTCCTAGGAGGACCATTAAGAAGATCATTAAAAACTGAGAGAAGTTCTTACGTACATCGCGCAACATTTTTAGAAATAACATTACCACTCTACCTCGTCGATGTCTTTAATATGAGAATTTTTGTGATTTGTTTCAATCTGACCATTTTTAAGACGAATTATCCTGTCCGCAACCTCAGCAATTAATGCATTATGTGTTACCACAATTACGGTCGTATGCTTATTAGTCTGCTTCTTAAGTAATTTTAAGATCTGTACTCCAGTATTTGAATCAAGCGCTCCTGTTGGCTCATCGCAAAGCAAAATCGCAGGCTTTTTTACAACAGCTCTCGCGATTGAAACTCGTTGCTGTTCTCCACCAGAGAGTTCGCTAGGAAACTTCTTCGCATGTTTATGAAGTCCCACCGACTCAAGCATTTTTAGTGGATCCGCCTTGATTTTGATTATGTCTTGCATTATCGCAACATTTTCTTCAACGGTTAGAGTTGGCAATATATTATATGACTGAAATACAAATCCAATTTGTTCGGCTCTGAATTTTGTTAACTGCTTATCTGAAAAGTCTGAAATATCGGTACCGTTTACTACTATCTGCCCGGTCGTCGGTCTATCCATCCCGCCAAGTAGATTTAAGAGTGTTGATTTTCCCGCACCCGAAGGTCCTAATATGACTACAAATTCACCATCAAGAATCTCAAGATTAACATTATCAAGTGCTCGATATTCAATCTCTCCAGTACTATAAATTTTACTTACATTGGTTAATGAAATCATCTAAGAACCTCCTCTAGTCTATTATTTTTTTGCGCTCTATATCTCGTTTCTATATCCTAGCTTTCATTATATTACAACTCTTATCGTCGCCAAAATCTTGTAAAATCATGTCTGCTCTGCTATAATATAAATAATTAATCTTACTTATTTTTAAACACAACAAGAAATACCTCAAGAAATTTTTTGTTTGTTAATTTTGTAAGTCTTATTATTAAAAGAGGAAAACATGAATAAACAAGAACAAGAAAGACGTGCTAGACTCATGAAAATGCAGGCAGAGCGCCTTCCCGAAATCAAGCGTCGTTTTGAGGAGAATCAAAATCGTACTAGAATCTCCGAGTCGACCGAAGTTACCACTGGTGCTGCAGTTATTTTTGAGCAAGCACAAAAGCGAAATTTTAACAGCAACTTTAAACCAGGCGGTAAGGATTATTCTGCTCGTTCTAAAAAGAAGTCAAACTTCTCAAATGAACAAAATAGTTTTGATGGAAACTCTTCTAAGAACTCCGATCAGCAAAGGAATAAAAAAGGCAATAAAAATAAAGCCCCTAAAACAAATAAGAATACTAAGAATGTTGAAGCCGATGACCGCAAGGTTAATCTCTCTGTCTCCACCAGACGCGGTGATATGGTGCATCACCAACGCATGCTCTCCCAAGATGTTAATGCGCAGGCTACTCAGCACATCATTGGTATTCCAGTCAATAAATCCCGTTTTAATGGTTATAACGGTACTCAGGTTACAAATGCTCAGCTCAAATCGGCTCGTCCAGATCCTGAAGCAGTTCGTATTATTCCAATCGGCGGCCTAGGTGAATTTGGTATCGGTAAAAATATGACCGCCATTGAATATAAAAGCGAGATCATTCTTATCGATATGGGTGTTTTGTTTGCCAGCGAGGATTATCCAGGCGTCAACTACATGGTGCCAGATATTAAATATCTTGAAGATAATATGGATAAAATTAAGGCCATTCTCTTCACTCACGCCCACCTTGATCATATTGGTGCTTGTCGCCATCTGTTACCGAAGTTCAATCCACTTACTCCTATTCATGCTACCGACTTCACTATCGGCATGATTAAAAAACAGATGAGTGAGCTAGATGATCTTCCTGAGATGAATTATCAGGTCGTTGATCCACTAAAGCATGAGAAGCTTCAAGTCTCCGAACATTTAAGCGTCGAATTTATTCATACTCTTCATTCCATTCCAGGTAACTGTGCTCTCGTGATTCGCACTCCAAATGGCGTGATTTACCTTTCTGGCGACTGGCGTGCTGAGGCGAACCCAATCGAACGTCAAACTGACTTTGAACGTATTGATGAAATCGTTAAGAAAGAGGGAATTGCTCTCATGATTAACGAATCGACCAACATTGATTCTCCAGGCCATCACCCACACTCCGAATATGACGTTGGTGACAATATTGGTAAGGTAATGGATCATTATGCTAATGGTCGCGTCATCATCTCCTGTTTTTCTTCACAGATTAATCGTATCGGCATGATCCTTGAGCAGGCTTACCAGCGTGGTCGCAAGGTTGCTTTTGCTGGCTTCTCCATGATTAATAATATTGAGGTTGCTCTTCGCGCCAAATGTATTAAAGTGCCAAAAGATACCGTCATGAAGATGGAGGACATTATTAAGCTTCCTGATGAAAAAGTTACTATTGTCTGTACTGGTTCTCAGGGTGAGTTGAACGCTGTACTTAATCGCATGGTTAGCGGTGCTCATAAATTTATTAAAATTAAGGCTTCTGACACCATCGTCTTTAGTTCCAATCCAATTCCAGGTAACGAGCCTCATGTTGTGAATACCGTTGATGGATTACTTCGTGAAGGTGCTCAGGTTATTCAAAACGGCAAAACTCACCTCACTAATATTGGACCACTTCATCTCTCTGGTCACGCCTATTACGAAGATCATGTTGATTTTGTTACTCGCTTACAGCCAAAGAATTACCTACCATATCACGGCGAATTCTTCATGATGGAGCATAATGCTGAGATGGCTGAAAATGTGGTTGGGATTCCTCACGACAATATTCTTGTTGCCGATGACGGTGACATTGTCGAGCTCTTACCAAACCAAACTATTCGCAAAAATGGTCGCATTCATGTTGGCAATAAGCTCTATGATGATGCTGATAAGCCAGTACATGAAGCTGTCGTTAAGGATCGTATTCACATCTCTCGCGAAGGTATCTTCATGATCGTCCTTACTCTCAGTAAGAAAACTGGTCGCCTCATCAAGACTCCGGACATCGTTTCTCGCGCCTTTATTTATCTTGATAACTCTGAGGAACTGATTGGTAAAATCCGTCATTATCTCCGTCTTAAGACCGAAAAATCCATTTCTTCTGACCCTGAGCTCAAAGTTCTAAAAGACGAGATTAAGGAAGATATTACTCGTATCCTCTACGATGCAACTGGCCACACACCAATTGTTATTCCAGTTATCAATAAGGTCTAGTCTTATATTCTTGACGATAAAGATAGAAAAAGCTACAAAAAGTAGCTTTTTCTGTTATTTAATAGGTTATTAAGGTATAATAAACCTAATGTTTTCTAACCTATCCGGCAGCCAAATCGAATCAATTATTCTGCAATTCGCCTATTATTTTCTACTATTTATTCTCTATTCTATTGGAGGTTGGATTGTTGAATGTATTTGGACCTACTTCATGAAACGCAAACTTGAAAATCGTGGCTTTTTCTTTGGCCCTATTTGTCCCATCTATGGTGTTGGTTCCTTGATTTGTGTGTTATTGCTCGGACCTCTACACCTGTCCTGGCCCCTAGAATTTTTGTTAATGCTTGTTATCTGTGACCTAATTGAATATATCACCTCTGTTGTTTTAGAGAAAATTTATAATGTGCGTTGGTGGGACTATACGACTACTTCGGTCCTACATCTCAATGGTCGCATCTCGCTTGAAACTTCGATTGGTTTTGGCGTTGGTGGTATTTTTATCCTGCATCTGATTCAGCCATTTTTCTCTCGTCTTCTCGCTCCTCTAACTCCTCCAGTTCTCTTACTCATTTCTGGTTTACTTTTCATCATTTTTGTCGCCGATATTCTTTTATCGCTAGTTGCTATCTCAAATATCAAAGGAGTTTTTAAGGGCGGAACTGTTGACCTGACTGCCGAAATAAAACGCTTCAGTATTAATTATTACAAAAAAGCCTCAAGATTAAGTCGTCGTCTTGCTCATACCGCCATACATCACGTAGGCAATGCTCAAAAAGAAGCCAAAAAGCGCGTCACGGCAACCTTTAAGTCTAAAACATCCAAGAAATAAGATTCTTTCCAATCTTTAATCTAGGTAATAGGTATTTAATTCCTCCTCCTCTCGTAGTTCTAAAATAAACGGCGACTCTTTCTCTCGAACTGTCAAGAAAAGAATCCGCTTGCGCGCTCTTGTCATTGCTACGTAAAATAATCTTCTCTCCTCACTAAACTTCTCACAGGTCTTTTTATTCGTCTTTCTTTGTCCTAATCTCTGAATAGCTATTTCTCTCACCATGCTATAAACATTATTCTCTTTCATTCTGCTTGGAAAACCTAAAACTGTATTCCGACAGTTAATAATAAGTACATAGTCTGCCTGCAGCCCCTTTGATTTATGTGCACTTAAAAAACTTATTTTTAAATCAGGCCTCTCCCGCATAGAGATCGATACTTTTTCCTCACTTTTCTCAAATGTCAAAAATTCACATCGTGATATTTTTTTAATATCAAAATTGTAACGTCCAATCAGAAAAACACTGGCATGCTCTGGCATATTTAGGAAGAAAAAGTAAAGGGAATTCAGATCCGTTCTCTCAGAAGGGCCATTAATCTCCACAATTTGATCTTTTGCGTAAACTGGTGCTCCACGAATCTGTTTTCTTAGTTGTGTATGATCCTTCATGATGAATTTTCCAGAGAGTTTCGCTAGTTTCTCCGGAAAACGATAGGTCTGTTCAATCTTGAATCTAGAAGTCTCACCCCAACACTTCTCAAAATTTAAAATCAAATTGATCTCACTACCTGCAAATTGGTAAATTGTTTGCCAGTCATCTCCAACACAGAACAACTTAAAAGGCCGCAAATGTCTTAAATTTCGTATTAATAAATATTCAAGTGGTGATATATCTTGATATTCATCTATAATTACATAATCGTAGGCAAATATAGGATTAATTTGTTCCATGGTTTCTTCTAGGAGTCCCGCAAAGTCAATACTGTGATTTTTCTCTAGATGCTCTTCATATTGACTGGCAAGAATTTCTAATTCCTCTACTTGGGCAAGGTTTTGCCTTAGGTCCTCCTTTTGCCAAAAATGACGAAACCTTTTTTGTATTAACTCTTTGACTTCCATAAAATCGACGTGGTAGTTACGTATTAATGAATATAGATGAGCAAAATCTTCAATTTTTTCTTCCGGCAAATCTGGCTTCGATATTTTTAAGAACGACTCAAATCCAGATTCCTCAAGTCGCCTCTCATGGAGCTTATCTTTGATGATCTTTAGTGCTAAACTATGAAAGGTTTCTACCTCGATGAAATCTTCTGGATGATATATTTTAAAAATCAAATCATCTTGCAAAATCTCAGCTAAAATACGTTCCTCAAGCTCGACGCGCGAAGCATGAGTGAAAGATACGGCCAAAATTTTCGGCGGCGGGGTATTTTCTTTTTCCAGCTTCCATTTATTTAAAATCCATTTAATCTTTCCGATGATTGTCGTTGTTTTGCCAGTCCCCGCACCAGCAATCACTAAAGTATTTTGTGTGTCATTCTCAATACTGGCTATCTGTTGTCGATCAAGCCAGTACCCCTCCACGAACCTATAATCAAGTTTATTTCTCATATAACCTCCCAAAAATTCTTAACTTATATCTAAAAAAGAACACCAAAGGTGTTCTCCTAAAATCTCTTATAGATTGCAAGTCCTCGCTCGCTTAGCTCAAGCTTAACAAAATATTTCATAAAGTAAATACTAAAAACAAAAGACTCTTTTCATCTCTCAGTTTTCCTTTAAAATCCACTATATGTTATTATTAAAACGGAAGAAAACAGAGGAAAAACATGATTAGAGAAATGGCTCCTGAAGATCGCAAAGAGTATGAAAGGTACAATTAATCATGTCTGTTATTATAAAAAAATATTCACCAGATCTTATTAAACGTTTTAATCAAGAAGAGCATCGTCTATCTATGCTTCTCCCTACTAATATAAAAATCGAACACGTCGGTAGTAGTGCTGTTTTTATTGGCGGAAAAAATATAGTCGATATTCTTATCGGAGTTCCAACTCGTAAAGATATGATTTCTATAAAAAATATCTTAATAAAAAATGGATATTTTGAGAGAAACGACAGCCACGAAGACAGAATTTTTTTGGCAAGTACACAAGAAGAGACTAGCGAGGGTGATTTTCATATTCATATTTATCCAGTCGAAGAAGAGTCCTATAAAGATTTTATTGTTTTACGCGATTTTCTGCGGAATAATCCTAAAAAAGCACAAGAGTATTTAAATAAGAAATGTGTATTTGCAAAAGAGGCTAATTTTGATCGCAAAAAATATAAAAATTTAAAATCAGTTTATGTATCAAAGCTATTGATTGAAGCAAAAAATAAGAACTTTTCCAAATTAATCTAATATTATTGATAAATATATCGCTGGTTTCAAAAAAGTTTGTGATTATATTTTGAAAAATAAAGGTATTTAATAAAAAGGAGAGAAATGAACCAAGAATTAGAACTAGAACTAACGTTCCTAGCAAAAGAATTACCAGACGACATTAAGACGGTAGAACCCACACGTATAACTGATATCTATATTCCAGATACATCAGAGCATTCACATCTTAGATTGCGTCAAAAAGGTGAGAGATATGAAATAACAAAAAAATTACCCGTTACAGAAGGAAATGCCTCCGAGCAAATCGAACAGACAATACCGCCTACAAAAGAAGAGTATATCGCCTTGTCTAACTGTAGTAAAAAACGAGTAGCTAAAGACAGATATAATATAATGATTGAAGGTAAAATGGCTGAAATCGATGTGTTTTTTGACGGATTAGAAGGTCTCGTACTAATGGATTTTGAGTTTAATACGATAGAAGAAAAGTCGGCTTTCAAAATGCCCAGCATAGCGTTGGCTGATGTAACACAGGAAGAATTTATTGCCGGTGGATTATTAGCTGGTAAGACATATAATGATATATCGTCAGAACTTAAACGTTTCAATTATAAACGATTAGAATAATTAGCAATGAGACTTAATTATATTATTAATGTTCTCGACGATTTTAATGCGGTTTGTAACGACCTAAAAATCGGTCTTTCAGCAGAGATTGGGGCGTGCCAGGAACAATATGGATATTACCGAGATAAACTCCTGACTTTTTCGCAAAAAGCCTAACATCTAAAAATCATTGTAAGCTTTTTAGCCGAAAACCTTACATTTAAAAACGTTCATATTTCTCAAAATATAAGAACGAAAATATTAAAATCGTTCATATCTCTATTGACATTAACGGAGTTAGCATGTTAAAGTTAGGATAACAGATATGAACCTATTCTAGCAAAACGTTCGTATCGGAAAGGTAATATGAACGAAATAATAATCGGACAATATGTCACTCAACTAGAAGGCTATAAAGCTTTTACTCCGATGCCTTTTCCTCCGGAAGATAAAATTCAGTTTTCCAACAAAATCATAAATAAACACACCGAGGCTATTCGTCTACTCGGTAAACTTGACGGCATTACAGAACTACTACCAGATAAAGATCAGTTCCTTAGAATGTTTATTCGTAAGGACGCTTCCTCATCAAGCCAAATCGAGGGGACAAACGCATCTATGGAAGATTCTATCGAAAAAGAGAACGTCGAACCGAGTAATAATCTTCCTCAGGACGTCGATGACATTCTTCACTACATAGATGCGTTGAACTACGGCCTAGATCGCATGCCAAATTTTGTGTTCAATCTACGTTTTATTCGCGAACTACATGAAAAATTAATGACCGGTGCCCGCTCCACGCAACTTTCGTATCCTGGAGAGTTTCGAACCAGCCAAAACTGGATATCAGGGACGAGTCCCGCTAATGCTAAGTATGTGCCACCAGCTGTACTAGATATGAAAAATGCGTTATCAGACTTAGAAAAATTTATTAATACTGATGATTCTTATCTACCACTAATTAAGGCTGCCCTAATTCATGCACAATTTGAAACGATTCACCCGTTTAATGACGGAAATGGTCGTACTGGACGTATGCTTATTACTATGTTCTTATGGGATAGAAGATTATTGGAGATGCCGATTCTCTATCTTTCGTCATATTTTAAGAAACATCAAAAATATTACTATGAAATGCTCGATGGTTATCACGATGGAAAAATTGAGCAATGGGTTGAGTTCTTTTTGGACGGTGTAGTGGAAACGGCAAACTCTTCGATCAAAACTTGCGCCGAAATTACGAAGCTACGAGAAGATGATATGATGAAAATCCAGAGGCTAAATCGAGTAGCCTCTGAAGTGAGCCAAAAGATATTGATAGAACTATATAAAATGCCTATCGTAGGTGTCGGAGACATTAAAAAATGGACTGGATATACCGAGCGAGGTTGCTATAAAGCAATCGAAAGGATGGAGAAACTTGGAATACTCGAACCAGTCAAAAAAGGCGATAATGTTTATGCACAAAAATGGGCCTACCATAAATACCTTGATCTTTTTAATGAGAAAAATTAATAAGTAAATACAACCTTGTCAACATTCGTAAAAATTCAATCGATGAGAAAAACTCTATCAAAGACTCTGTCGGATACAAAAATCGGCTCACTATCAGATATAGAGAGCCGTTCAACTTACTAGCACGGAACCGTTTAAATGATTTTGGTGCCCGAGACAGGACTTGAACCTGCACCTAGGAACTAGACTAGCACCTGAAGCTAGC
>ERZ773031.581-NODE-581-length-19682-cov-7.670148_pt1 | contig 19682 bp, 17 predicted proteins | sample MGYA00511666_ERZ773031 | MGnify/ENA primary metagenome ERZ773031 (study PRJEB29015, sample SAMEA2738135) | human oral metagenome | biome: human oral; feature: human-associated habitat; material: saliva | place: China | collected 2250 ...
ACTATGAAAAGGAGGTTGTACAGATAAATATTTTATGTATTTATCATACAAGGTTATTATGAAAGTGAATGAAGTAAAAAATATTTTAAAAAATAGCAAATATCTTTCTAAAACTAAAATTGAAGATGAAGTTGAAATAAATGGAACAATTACTCTTTGGAATAGAAATGATGTTAATATTATAATAGAATTTGATGATGAAATCAATTTTTCTGAAGCTATATTAAAACTAATTGAAGAAAAATTAAATTGGATAGATAAGAATAAAAAATTAATATGTAAAACTTTTATTGAAGATGAAGGAGTGTTCTATGGTTTAAATGATGAGATAGAAAAACAACTTGCTAAAAAAGAAAAAGCTAAAATTGATGATTTAGAATTTTCTGCCCCTCTTACAGAAGACGAATTTTCTAATTCATTATATATTGCATACATTAATTTTTATATAGTAGATGAAGATGATATAAGTTGTAATTTTGATTTAGATTGTGAACCTGACTATCTTTTTGGACATCTTGCTAATATTGAATTAGATGAAGATAATGAAATTTTAATGAGTGGAATAAATGGATAAAAATTAAGGACTGTTAAAATTTAACAGTCCTTTTTATTTTTAATATGCTATTTCATATAATTTTAAGATATCTTCATATGTAACTTCTCTTGGGTTTCCACCTGTACAAACATCTGCTAAAGCATCTTTTGCTAATCTAGGTAAACCTTCTTTAGGTATATTTAATTCTCTTAATGTTTGTGGAATATTTACATCTATTGCTAATTGTCTAACAGCATCTATGGCAGCTTTTGCAGCTTCTTCCTTAGACATATTAGTGATATCTACTCCCATTGCCTTTGCAATATTTCCATATTTATCTATACATACTGGCATATTGTATTCCATTACTATTGGTAATAGAAGTGCATTAGCAACTCCATGAGCTATATCATAAACTCCTCCTAAAGGGTGAGCCATAGAGTGAACTATTCCTAATCCTACATTACTAAATCCCATTCCTGCAACATATTGTCCTATGCTCATTCCTTCCATATCAATAATATTTTTATCTTTTACAGCCCCTCTTAAGTGCTTAGCAATTAATTCTATAGCTTGTATTTCATACATATCTGAAAGTATATGTGCTCCCTTTGTTATATATCCTTCAATAGCATGAGTTAAAGCATCCATTCCAGTTGAAGCTATAGTTTTTGCTGGCATTGATTGCATTAATTCAGCATCTACTATTGCTACTACTGGAATATCTTTTGGATCTACACAAACTATTTTTCTATTTTCTTCTTCAACTGTTATAACATAGTTGATTGTTACTTCTGCTGCTGTTCCACAAGTTGTTGGAAGTGCAATTATAGGAACACTTTTCTTAGTTGTGTTAGCTACTCCTTCAAGTGATTTTATATCTGCAAAGCTTGGATTGTTATACACTATTCCAATAGCTTTTGAAGTGTCCATTACTGAACCTCCACCTACTGCAATTATAAAATCTGCCCCTGATTTCTTAAAAGCTTCTAAACCATCTTGACAATTTTTAATTGTTGGATTTTGTTTAATTTCTAGAAATTCATCATATGCTATCTCAGCTTTATTAAGAACTTCCTTTACCTTATCCAAAACTCCACAAGAAGCTAAAACTCTGTCACTTACTAAAAGTGCTTTTTTATACCCCTTTGTCTTAACTTCAGTTGCAAGCTCAGTTCTACATCCTGCTCCAAAATAACTTGTTTCATTTAAAACGTATCTGTTCATAGTATCCTCTCCTTAAAATGTTATAACATAGTTAGTTTAATTTTTATATTATAGAAACTGTTCCATCTGCACTGATAGCACAACAGTGATCAGTGTAGACTTCTATATACATATATATATTTCTTGCTGCTATAGCTCTTGCTTTTTCCATACCATCTGGTAAAGTTTCTCCTTGTTTATAATGTTTTATTATTGTATGAGTGAAGTCTACTGTGTGAACTTCATAAGGATCACCTAAAAAACATTTAGACACCATACCGATAAATATCCCTGTTTTTATTAATTCAACTTCTGGAAATTCTTCTCTTATAGCTTCAATAAGCTCATTAATTTTTTCTTGATTGTTAACATGTCCCCCAGTATCAAGAGTTCCCATAGCTTCCATATATCTTTTTGAACGTTTTTTTCTTAGCAATCTTTGTAAATTTACAGGCTCAACTGTTGTTTTAGTCTTTTCAACAGGTTTTGTTAAAGATAGATTATTGTAACTTTCTGTCTTTGTCTCTGTTGGATTTTTTAACATAATCTTAGGCATAGTTCCTCCTATTATACAAGTAATTTTCTTGTTCTTGATTCTGTACTAGTCTTAATTTCTTCTGCTCCTATTGGTTTTCCAGAAGCAGGAACAGCCCTTTCTTTACCCCAATCTCTAATAGCAGCAATTTTTTCTGGACTAGTTTGAGAAAGTGGAACAACATTTTTAAATGCTTGTACTACATTTTCTTCATCTAAAACAAAATCATCATTAGCTATAACTCTATATGCTAAATCTCTAACTGTCGACTCTAAATCTGCACCTGTAAAGCCTTCTGTCATTTCAACTATTCTATCTGCTAATTCTCCAGCAAAGTCTAAACTTAAATACTTTCTCATATACATTTTGATAATATCATATCTTTCTTCTGCTGTAGGTAAATCAATAAAGAATAACTCATCGAATCTTCCTCTTCTTAGAAGTTCTGATGGTAACATAGATACATCATTGGCAGTTGCTACAACAAAGACCTGTTTCTTTGATTCTTGTAACCAGAATAAGAATTGTCCCACCATTCTTGTAGAAACTCCTCCATCATTTGAACTTCCTGCTCCTGATAGACCTTTTTCAATTTCATCTATCCAAAGTATACAAGGTGAAATATTTTCTGCTGTTGTCAAAGCATCTTTTAATTGTTGTTCAGATTGTCCAACATAACTACCTTGAACAGTTGCAAAGTCAAGTCTATATAGTGGTAATTTCCAACTTGCAGATATTGCCTTTGCTGATAAAGATTTTCCACAACCTGGAACCCCTACAAGTAAGATTCCTCTTGGTGAACGAAGTCCTTTTGATCTTAATAAATCTTTTTTTTCTACTCTTAAAAGTTCTTTTTTTTCATCAAGCCATTTTCTAAGACCTGCTAGACCACCAACATTAACAACACTTTCATCTACATCTATTTTCTCTAAACCAGATATATTTGAAAATAGTCTGTCTTTTGCAAATCTTACTTCATCCATATCTTCTTTTGTAATCTCTCTTTTAGCAATTAAAGTTGCTATAACATTTTCTGCTTCTATTCTAGTAACACCATTCAATATTGAAGCCGCTTCTCTAATATCACCTTCATCCCATTCGATACTAACTTCATTTCTATAATCTTTTATATATTTTTTGATTATATCATACATTTCTTCTTCGTTAGGGTTATCTATTTTTAAAGTCATCCCCAATCTTTGTAGCTGATTCCATACACCACCATTAGTGAAAACTATTATACTCCCACCTGTTTCATTGGCATGAGTAACTAAATCAAATAATTGTTTTGCATCTGCATTTTCATTACTTATATCAGATATACCAGTTAAAATTAAGGTTAAGTTCTGTCTTCTTTTCATCTGGTCACTCATATAGTCTATTGCACTATATATAGATTTATCTTCACTTAGAACCTTTCCACTTGATAAATCATAGATACCTTTTGACATCGTATGTACAAAAAACGATATAGTCAATTCATCTGCAACTTCTTTTAAAACTTCAAGTGTTCTATCTCTTTCCATAGTATCGATCACAATAAAAGGTATTCTTGCACTTGAATATCTTTTTAATAATTCTTTTGCTTTTTTTATATCACTCATTTTTATCCTTCCCACTGAACATTTACTCTATTATTCTTTACTATACTTGCTAATTTCCCACTTCTATCTGACTCAGAACTTTTTTCAAGTGATTCTTGTATGGAATTTGATTGAGCTACAATTATATTACGAAGTTCTGCTTTTTCTTTATCTGGAAGTGCTTTTATACTAACAACTTTTAATAAAAATTGTAATTCTTTTCTAAGTTGCATGATAGCTTTTATAGTTTCGTTTTCATCTCCTCTATAAGATTTTTGAAAATTATCTATTGCTCTCTTTAATCTAAAGTTCATTGCTGCTACTATTTTATTTAAAAATCTTTCAGCAACTCCAGATTGCCAAACAATCTCTCCTTTTTCCATCAAAGCTAAAGCGTTTTCATCATCTTCAGCCGATTTTAAAACATCTAGCACTTTTATCCAATCTGCATATATTTTAGGAGCTTTATCCATTATCTTTTCCTCCTTACAGGTGCTTGCGGTGGTTCTAAATCCCATTCTGGAAAACCACTTGCAAAACCTTCATACTCATTTTTTTCATTTTTCTTAGCATCTTTTTCTATAGTCGAAATTGTAGCTGTTTCTTTTTTTTCTTTCTCTTCAGTTGAAGCTATAGATTTAAATGCTGATTTAATTTTATCCATTATTTCTGCCATGATATTCCCCCTTACATTATTTTTCTTTCATTTGTTCCAATTTTTCTAATGTATTCTTCTGGTCTTATTTGCTCAAAGAAATCTAAAACTTTTGAACTTTCAGCATCTCTCTCATTGAATTCTATTCTAAAATCAACAATTTCAGCTATTATAGCTCTTATTATTTGCTGTCCACTTTCTAATTTTTTATCATAAGCTTCTATTATTTGTTGTATAATTTTTTGTAATTTTGATTTTGATGTAAAATGGTAAAATATTAAACCTACTCCAATAATGATAGTTATAAAGGCTAAGCTTTTATCCATAAATGTTTTAATTACCCCATATAGGATAACAGCAGCTCCTCCATACAGACAAAATTGTTGGAAGAGATCAAGCTTCGCTTTAGATAATTCTTCTTGCTTTTCTTGTTCAATTAATTCTTCAAATCTATTTAATACTTCTTCTTCATCCTCACCATTTTGAGTTTTGTCATTAAAATTATCGACATTTATTTCTATATCATATGGAACTTTAATTCTATTTTTTGCTGTTATATCGTTAAATGCTGTAACTATATTATTTCTTGAAAGTGCTGTTGCAAATTTTTGAGTCGCTGTACTTGATTTAGATTCTTCTGGATTCATTGCAGCATCTGTTAGTAACTGCATAAAATCTCTGTAGTCATCATAGGCAGATTTTTCTAATGCCATTTGTGCCTGAGCTCTACTTTCTGAACCATTATTGTCTACAACTAGCTGCTCAAATTGTTCTTGTCTTTTTAACGGTAATTCTTCTTCATCAAATTCTGTAACCAAACTATCTAGTATTTTATCTAATTCTACTTTTAATTTTTTTGTTTCTTCTTTTTGATCAAATATATTTCTAAAGTATTGATATAAATCATTATTCAAATTAGCTCCCTCTAATACATCTTTTAGAGTTTCCCAAGTATTTGAATATTGTTCTAAGTATGGATATAATCCTTTTTTTAGTTCAACTCTTTTTGAATTTATTGCATCACTCCAATTTTCTAATTGTCTTTCAGTAAAGCCCGGTTTTATTTCTAAATTTGACATCCATTCTTGTATTTGTTTATATACAAAATTTTCTGTGTCATTTCCTAAAATTCCACTAGCAAAAGCATCTAAGACTATTACTGCTTTTCTGTCTAACATTTCTTCATCTTGAGCTTCAAGATAACGAGCAAGCCATCTCAATGTTGAATGCTCTCTTCCTACTCTTCTACAGATTAATCCAAAAAATAAAGAAGTTTTTTCATCATTTCTTCTTATCCCCTCTGCTAAAGCTCTTTCTGCTAAAGACTTATCATTATTTATCCAAGCTGCTAAAGCAACTAGACAAGGTGTTAACCAATAATTAGGCGTTTCTATCATCTGTTTTTCTGTTACATGAGATAACATTGAACTTTTTACAATAGCTAAATCATTTGCTTGTAAAATTCCCGTTGCTGTTCTTCTTACTACATCATAATGTCCAAACTTATCTTTTAATTTATCTCTTATTGCTGATAAATTCATTTTAGCTTCTGCTTTTCTATTAGCTAAAGTTTGCATTTCAACATAGTCTTTAAATTCCCTAGCCAATATCTCTATTTTACTTTGCACAATTTTAACATTACCATCCACCTGACTAACCCTGTTATCTACATATTTTATTTCATTTGAAATTATAGATAAACTGTCCTCAATGAATTTCAAATTCGCCCAACTTATTTTATAATCGTCTGCCATAAATACCTCCCTCTCTATCAAATTGATTATCTTATTCTATTACTTTTTATCCTATTTTGTCAATAATTATAAGAACTTTTTACACTTTTTGTACCTAATTCATCTTATAAAATACATATGTGTGAAAGCTATAGACTTGAAGGCATGAGTCTTTTGGTATTATTAAGAAAATTTATTTTTTTTAATAATTTTATAAAATACAATTTTCATAATATACTTTATTATAAAATTTTAAAAATTTAATTCATTTTGTATTTAATCCGTTTCAAGAGTCCAATTAATAAAAATAAACATTGACTATTTGATATAAAAAAAGTTAAAATACAACCATAAATAATTTTAAAAATTAAATATTTTAATAAAGGGGGCAATGTATATGAAAGTTTTTACCACTGATAATATTAGAAATATCTCTCTATTAGGACATAGAGGCTCTGGAAAGACTACATTAATAGAGTCTATCCTATATGTTAAGGACTATATCAAGAGAAAAGGCGATGTAGAAAACGGAACTACTGTTTCTGACTTTGATAAAGAAGAAATTCGTAGAATTTTTTCAATCAATACATCTTTAATTCCTGTTGAACATAATAATGTTAAGCTTAATTTCCTTGACACTCCAGGATATTTTGATTTTGTTGGAGAAGTTATATCATCACTTAGAGTATCTGCTTCTGCTGTATTAGTTTTAGACGCCACTGCTGGAGTTGAAGTTGGAACTGAAAAAGCTTGGAAGCTACTTGAAGAAAGAAAATTGCCTAGAATTATTTTTGTAAATAAAATGGATAAAGGTTATGTTAACTACACAAAACTTTTAACTGAACTAAAGGAAAAATTTGGTAAGAAAATTGCTCCTTTCTGTATTCCTATAGGTGAAAAAGATGAATTTAAAGGTTTTGTAAATGTTGTTGACATGGTTGGAAGAGTATTTGATGGAAAAGAATGTGTTGACACTCCTATTCCTGATGATGTTGATGTAAGTGAAGTTAGAAACCTATTATTTGAAGCTATTGCTGAAACTGATGAAGCTTTAATGGATAAATATTTTGCTGGTGAAGAATTCACTCAAGAAGAAATAGTAAAAGGTTTACACAAAGGTGTAGTTAATGGAGACATCGTTCCTGTTATGGTTGGATCTGCTCAACAAAACATTGGTATCCACACTTTACTTAACTACTTAGATTTATATATGCCTTGTCCAACTGAACTATTTAGTGGACAAAGAGTTGGAGAAGATCCTATAACTCAACAAGAAAAAGTTGTTAAAATATCTGATGAAAATCCATTCTCAGCTATAGTTTTCAAAACTTTAGTAGACCCATTTATTGGAAAAATTACTTTCTTTAAAGTTAACTCAGGTGTTCTTAGAAAAGAAACTGAAGTTTTCAACCCTAAGAAAAATAAAAAAGAAAGAATTGCTCAACTTATTACAATGCAAGGTAATAAACAAATAGAAATTGAAGAATTACATGCTGGAGATATAGGGGCAACAACTAAATTATTATACACTCAAACTGGAGATACTTTATGTGATAAGAGCTACCCAGTTGTATTCAATAAGATAAGATTCCCTAAACCAAATATTTTCTCTGGAGTTTTACCTGCAGATAAAAATGATGATGAAAAATTAAGTACAGCTCTACAAAGAGTTATGGAAGAAGATCCTACATTTGTTGTAACTAGAAACTATGAAACAAAACAATTATTAATAGGTGGACAAGGAGAAAAACATCTATATATAATTTTATGTAAGATAAAAAATAAATTTGGAGTTCATGCTGAATTACAAGATGTTATTGTTTCTTATCGTGAAACTATACTTGGAAAAGCAGAAGTTCAAGGAAAACATAAAAAACAATCTGGTGGAGCTGGACAATATGGAGATGTATTCATTAGATTTGAACACTCTGATAATGACTTTGAATTTGTAGATGAAATTAAAGGTGGAGTTGTTCCTAGAAACTACATACCTGCAGTTGAAAAAGGACTTATGGAAGCTAAGGAAAAAGGAGTTTTAGCAGGATATCCTGTTATAAACTTTAAAGCTACTCTATATGATGGAAGTTATCACCCAGTTGACTCTAACGACCTTTCATTTAAGTTAGCTGCTATACTTGCTTTCAAACTAGGTATGGAAAAAGCTAAACCTGTTCTATTAGAACCTGTTGTTAAAATGAAAATTACTATCCCTGAAGAATATATGGGAGATGTAATGGGAGACTTAAACAAGAGAAGAGGTAGAGTTCTAGGAATGGATCACAATGAAGCTGGAGAACAACTTTTATTTGCAGAAGTTCCTGAAGCTGAAATATTAAAATATTCTATAGATTTAAGAGCTTTAACTCAAGGAAGAGGAGAATTCGAATATGAATTTGTAAGATATGAAGAAGTTCCTGAAAATATCTCTAAGAGAGTTAAAGAAGAAAGAAATAAAGATAAAGATAAATAAAGTTTAAGAATCAGGGATTAAATATCCCTGATTTTTTATGAATTATGCCAGAACACTCGCGACTCTAGCACTCGTAGGGTGTCAGTCGTGAGAGGTTCAGGAGAATTATTTTGAGATAGATATATAAAATGTTATAATTATAAAAAAATATTGAAAAGAGGGAAAAAATGAGAGAGATAATTCCAAATAGGATATATAGACATTTTAAAGGGAATGACTATAAAGTCATTGCAATTGCAAAACATTCAGAAACAGGAGAGATATTTGTCGTCTACCAAGCTCTTTATGGCGACAGAGGAACATATATAAGACCTTATGAAATGTTTGCTTCAGAAGTTGACAAAGAGAAATACCCAGATGTCATTCAAAAATATAGATTTGAATTAAAGGATAAATAAAAATTAAGGTGTAGCTAAGCTACACCTTTTTTTGTTTATTATTTTATTATGGCGGGAGTGACGAGGCTCGAACTCGCGACCTCCTGCGTGACAGGCAGGCGCTCTAACCAACTGAGCTACACCCCCACTACTATGGTGGTCACAATAGGACTTGAACCTATGACCCCCTGCTTGTAAGGCAGGTGCTCTCCCAACTGAGCTATGCGACCACGATATCTATTTGATACCTTATTAATATAACATATTTTTTATATTTTGGCAAATATTTTTTTGATTTTTTTAAATTTTTTTTCTTAAAAAGCTAATTTTATTGACACTCCATTAACAGCTACAGCTTTTGAATGAGTTATAGAAATTTTTTGCTCAGCTGAGAAACCTATTGTTTCACCATCTTGTAATATAACATCAGAAGTTATAACATAGTCAGCTACTCCTTGTAAGAAATAATAAATATCTTCTGGATTTTGTGAGCTAGCTATTATTTCCATTTCTTTTTTTCCAAATGCTTCCATACCATAAGTATAGGCACTCACTTTATTATCTTCTGTAGCATATAATCCTATGAATATCATATTTTCAACTGGAAACATGTCATTTTCTTCATAGTATTCTGTAAAATCTCTATACATATCAGGGTTTAAAACTGTTCCTAAGACATTAATTCCTGTACAATTTTCTTGTTTTGTAAGTGCTGATACAATCTTTGTATATAACTTTGCACCTTCTATTAAGTCTGGCTCTCCCAATAAAGAAACTAAAATATGAGCCTTATGTTCTTCAGCTACTTTAACTGCATCTGGCCATCTGTAGTTTGTCTTTGCACTTTCTACTGCCTCATTGTTAGGAATAGGAGCTGGCATTAAAGCAACAGCAACCATTATATCTCCAATATTTCCAACCAACATATCTTTCTCTTTATTTTCGTCTTCCCCACCTAAATCTAATGTAATTTTCCAATCTTCTTTTAAATCTTTTAAAAATTTTTCTTTATCAAATTTAACTTCGTTTAATAATACAAAACCTGTAAATGCACTACTCATTACTCCTCCTTAAAAAATAAAGCTGCTGCAATTATAATTCTCAGTTTAAAAGTTAAAAAATAAGTGAGTTACATTATAAATCTTATTATTAAAATTTTCTTTGAACTAAATAATTAATAGTTTTGATAAGATTACTGCGACGTCCATTATTGTTGAAAGAGCCTTTGTGGAGCTCTTGAAACACTAATGGCAGGCAAGTAATCATATATATAACTAAATTCTATTATAATCTCTCAAAGAAAATTTTCCAAATCCACTCAGTAACGAACTATTTTTTACTTTTTATTCATTTGCAACAGCTTCTTATATTTTTTTACTTATTATTCTTCTGAAGATGAAACAGAGTATTTTTCTATTTGTTCTCTTTCTTCTCTTTTTGCTTCTTCTCTTTCTATTTCTTTAATAGATAATTTAATTTTTTGTGTATCTTTATTTACTTCTACAACACGAGCTTTTACTACATCTCCTTCATTAAATTTATCTCTGATATTTTTAATGAATTCTTTAGATGCATATTGAGTAGGAATAAATCCATCTATTCCTTTTGTTAATTCAACGAATAATCCAAAGTCAGCTATAGTTTTTATTTTCTTTTCAACTGTTGTTCCAACTTTGTATTCTTCCATTGCATGTTCCCAAGGACTTTTTCTTAATGCTTTTAAACTTCCTTTGATTTTTCTATCATTTAAATCAAGTTCAGTTATTTTTAATTCAACTTCGTTTCCTATTTCAAATTTAGGAGTTTCTTCTCCTATCCAGTTATAGTCTGAGCTATGAACGAAAGCATCTATTCCATCTGTTAATTCAACAAAGATTCCAAATGGTTTAACTTCAACAACTTTTCCTTTGATAACAGTATCAACTGCATAGTCTTTTTCAGCACTATCCCAAGGATTAGCAACTAATTGTTTTATTCCTAATTTTAATTTTCTATCTTCTGGATGTAAGTCAGTTATTTTAACTTTAACTTTTTCTCCTTCTTTTACATATTCAGCAACATTAACTTTCTTTTTAGTCCAGCTAAAATCAGAAATATGTACAAGACCTTCTACTCCAGCTTTAATTTCAACAAAAGCACCATAAGGTAAAACTTTTGTTACAACTCCATCAACTTCATCTCCAACTTTAAATTCGTTAGCTACTGTTGCCCATGGATCTGCTTCTAATCTCTTAATAGATAATTTTACATTTTTCTTTGCTTCATCTAAAGAAACAACTACAGCTTTGATTTTATCTCCAACTTTATAAGCATCTGCTAACTTATCTAATCTCTTCCAAGATACTTCAGAAATATGAATAAATCCTTTTAAAGCATTTATGTCAACTGCTAAACCAAATTCTAAAACTTCTGTTACAACACAGTCAACAGTTTGTCCAACTTCTAATCCTGCAAATTCTTTAGCTTGTTCTGCTAATTTAATATCTTTTACAGAGTAAGTAATTTTCTTATTTCTTTTATCTTTAGGATCAACTTTGATATCTTTTACTATAACTTGAACTTTTCTTCCATTAACTTTTTCTTCATTTTCAGGAATTTCTGATAATGAATTAGGTAAGAATCCAGCATGGAATAAAGCTTGTACTAGATATCCACCCTTTATTTTCTTTGTAACTTCTCCTTCTAAAACAGTTTTATTTTTGAAAGAGTCTTCGATTTTTTCCCAGTTCTTTTCAACTTCAATCTTCTTTCTTGATGCGATGATGTACTCTTGATCGTCATCTTCTTCTGATACACCTGTAATCAATACTTCAACAGTATCTCCCACTTTATATCCTTTTAATTCTTCTGTTCTAACTCTTACTGCTGTTCTTTCACCAGGAACATCAAGATATGAGTAGTTTTGATCCATAGATTCTATAGTTCCTTCTACTCTTTTTTCTTGGTTTGGTAGGAATCCTTCTAACATTTCTAAGAATTCGTTTTGGTTTTCATTTACATTAGGCATTTTATATGTCCCCCTTATTTTTTTTTCTATATTCATTATTGTTTCTTCTGGTGTTGACGCTCCTGCAGTAATTCCTATTACTTCTTTCCCTCTAAAAATAGTTAAGTCCAACTGCTCCTCATTTTCAACAAGGTAGCTCTCTGAATTTAATTTTTTAGATATTTCGTATAACTTTTTTGTATTTGAGCTTTTTGTATCTCCAACTATTATTACTATATTAGCCTTTACAGCTAAGTCTTCAACAGCTTTTTGTCTGACTGCTGTTGCACCACATATTTTATCAAAAATTATCACATTTTGATAGTTTTCTTTGAAATATTTTTTCACCTCTTCAAACTTTTTTTTATTTAAAGTTGTTTGAGTAGAAAGTAAATAAGTTTTATCTACGTCTATTTTAACTTTCATAGCTTCTTCTAAACTTTCAAAGATTTGTATATTATCAGCAAAGGAGATAACTCCTTTTACTTCTGGATGATTTTTATCCCCCATAAATAGAATGCTATATCCCTTTTCATTTGCTATTTCTATTTCTTGCCTTATCTTATTGACAAAAACACAAGTAGCATCGTAAACTTTTACTTTTCTTTCTTTTAATTTCTCATGAACATTTTTAGAAGTCCCATGAGCTCTTACTACCACTATATCATTCTCTTTTAAGTCATCAATATCTTCTAGTAACTCTTCTTCTTTAACAAGCTTGAAGCCTTTTCTTTCCATGTCTTCAACCACTTGCTTATTATGAACAAGCATTCCTAAAATATATTTTCTACCTTTTTCTTCAATTAAAGAGTTACAAACATTTATGGCTTCTAATACCCCAAAGCAAAATCCCATATGTTTTGCCCTAATAATTTCCATAAATTTTACTCCTCATTAAATTTTTTTACTTCTATTAAATCTACAAGTTCTGCTAGCATTGCATCTTCATCTGGACCATCTGCTATCAATTCAAGTTCTCTACCTTCTTCGGCAGCTAGAAGCATAAGCCCCATAATGCTTTTACCATTAACAGTTTCATCTTCAGACTTTACTGTTATGTCAGAATCATACTTTGTAACTAATTGAACAAATAGTGACGAAGGTCTTGCATGCAAACCTTTTTTGTTTTTTATATGTACTTTTACTGATTTCATTAGAGCCCCTTATTTTTAATTTTCTAAGTTTATTTTATATTATATCAAAAATTCTGTCTAATTTATAGTATTTTTTACTAAAATGACAAAAATTTTTTTATAAGTGAAAAAAATTAAATATTATTGACAAATTTTAGATATTAAGATAGTATTTTTTTAAGAAAACTTAAGGAGGATTTATGAATTTAGATAAAGTTAATAAATATATAAAAGAATTTGAAAAAACGATTACTAAACCTAGAACTAATTTTGACAAGAGTAAATTTTTTGTTGGAGTAGATTTAGGTACGGCTAACATAATGATAACTATTTTAGATAAAGATGGAAAACCTGTTGCAGGTGCAGCTCAACGTTCAAGAGTTGTTAAAGATGGTATAGTTGTAGATTTCATGGGAGCTATTTCTATAGTTAGAAAGCTAAAAGAAGAGCTAGAAGAAAAATTAGGTATAGAAATAACTGAAGGTTACACTGCTATTCCACCAGGAGTAGAGCAAGGTAGTGTTAAAGCCATTGTGAATGTTGTTGAATCAGCTGGTATAGATGTCAAAAAGGTTGTAGACGAACCAACTGCTGCTTCCTATGTTCTAGGTATAACTGATGGAGTTGTTGTTGACTTAGGTGGTGGAACAACAGGTATCAGTATACTTAAAGATGGTAAGGTTGTCTTTGTTGCAGATGAACCAACTGGTGGAACACATATGACTTTAGTTATAGCAGGAAGCTATGGAGTGGATTTTGAAACAGCTGAAGATATAAAGACTGATAAGAAAAGAGAAAAAGAAGTTTGTATACAAATAACTCCTGTTTTACAAAAAATGGCTTCTATAGTAAAAAAATATATAAGTGGTTATGATGTCAAAGACATATATTTAGTTGGTGGAGCTTGTAGCTTTGAAGATAGTGAAAAGATTTTTGCAAAAGAATTAGGATTGAATATTCATAAACCTTATATGCCTTTATATATAACTCCTATCGGCATTGCCTTGGCAGGATTAAAAGACTAAATTTTATTATTAAGTCTTGAAATTTCAAAACTTTTAGAGTAATATATAAACTATATACTAGAATGGACTGTACTTTTAAGGAGGGAAAAAATGTTAGAACTAAAATTTATGCGTGAAAATGTTGAAATGCTAAAGGAAATGCTAAAAAACAGAAACAGCAACATCGATATGGATGCTTTTGTTGCATTAGATGCAAAAAGAAGAGAAGTTCTATCGGAAGTAGAAGCTTTAAAAAGAGATAGAAATAATGTTTCAGCTGAAATAGCTAATTTGAAAAAAGAAAAAAAGGATGCTAATCATCTAATTGAAAAAATGGGAGGAGTTTCTTCTAAAATTAAAGAATTAGATGCTGAACTTGTAGAAATAGATGAAGAAATTAAAAATATTCAAATGACTATTCCTAATGTTTATCACCCTTCAACACCTATTGGACCTGATGAAGATTCTAATAAAGAAATCAGAAGATGGGGAGAGCCTAGAAAATTTGACTTTGAACCTAAAGCTCACTGGGATATTGGAGAAGGTTTAGGAATATTGGACTTTGAAAGAGGATCTAAATTAAGTGGTTCAAGATTCGTTCTATATAGAGGAGCTGCTGCTAGATTAGAAAGAGCTTTAATCAGCTTTATGCTTGATACTCATACTTTAGAACATGGATATACTGAACATATAACTCCATTTATGGTTAAAGCTGAAGTTTGTGAAGGAACAGGACAATTACCAAAATTTGAAGAAGATATGTATAAGACAACTGATGATATGTACTTAATCTCTACTTCAGAAATTACTATGACTAATATTCATAGAAAAGAAATTCTAGAGCAATCTGAATTACCTAAATATTACACTGCTTATTCTCCTTGTTTCAGAAGAGAAGCAGGATCTTATGGTAGAGATGTAAAAGGACTTATCAGATTACACCAATTCAATAAAGTTGAAATGGTTAAAATCACAGATGCTGAATCTTCTTATGATGAATTAGAAAAAATGGTTAACAATGCTGAAACAATTTTACAAAGATTAGAATTACCATATCGTGTTATCCAACTTTGTTCAGGAGACTTAGGTTTCAGTGCTGCTAAAACTTATGACTTAGAAGTTTGGTTACCATCTCAAAATAAATACAGAGAAATTTCTTCTTGTTCAAACTGTGAAGCTTTCCAAGCTAGAAGAATGGGATTAAAATATAAAGTAACTAATGGAAGTGAATTCTGTCATACTCTAAATGGATCAGGACTTGCTGTTGGAAGAACATTGGTTGCTATAATGGAAAACTATCAACAAGAAGATGGTTCTTTCTTAGTGCCTAAAGTTCTTATACCTTATATGGGTGGAATAGATGTTATTAAAAAGTAGTTTATTTATACTTTTGCTGGTAAATATTTTTACCAGCAATTTACTTATACTCTCAGGTATTTTGCTTGTAGTTCTTATTTTAAATCTTTGTTTAAATAAAAATCTAAAAAAGCATTCAAGACAGTTAAAAGTTTTATTATTTTTTTATCTGTCAACTTTTTTAGTTCAACTTTACTATGGCCAACAAGGAAAAGTCCTTTTTAAATTCTATAATTTTTATTTAACTCAAGAAGGACTTATGAATTTTGGAGTTAGTTTCATTAGAATTCTAAATTTAGTACTGATGTCTTGGTTAATAAATGAGATGAAATTATTGACAGGTAGGTTTAGTAAGTATCAAAAAATCATTGATACTGTTATTGATTTAGTCCCTGTTGTCTTTGTACTATTTAAAAAAAGAATGAAGGCTAAAAACTTTACAAGATATATACTGAAAGATATTAACAAAAGATATGAATAGAAATTTTGAAAGTAAAAAATAAGTGAGTTACGAATGGAAATTTTAGATAAAAAATCAAATAGAATGAGCCGAGCAAATGCAGGAGTGTCTGAACGAAGTGAGTTTCCTGATTTGCAGCGAATTCTTGATTTTTTATCGTTAAGAAATTTACTCAGTAACGAATTATTTTTTACTTTTTTATTTATATACAACTAAAAAAACTGCTACAATTTAATTTGTAACAGTTTTCTTTTTTATTCTTTATTTAATTTATTTAACTGATTTTGAATATGTTGCTGCATTTTCTCCAGCTATTTTTCCAAATACTGTGATATCTGCAACTGCATTTCCACCTATTCTGTTAGCTCCATGTATACCACCAGTTACTTCTCCAGCTGCATAAAGTCCTTTTATTGGTCTACCATTTTTTCCAAGAACTTCAGCATTAGTATTGATACGAACTCCACCCATAGTATGATGTACTGCTGGTGAAACTTCTATTGCATAGTATTTTGTTCCTGTTAATTCTTTAGGTAAAGTTTTCTTTTTAAATTCATTGTCAGCTTTATTTTTAACTGCTTCATTGTATTTATTCAATGTTGCTTCTAAAGTTTTTGCATCTGTCCCTATTTTAGCAGCTATTTCTTCAAGAGTTCCTTCAACAGCATAACCTTTTTTAACATATCCATCAGCAGCTTTTAATTTAGTTCTTATTTCTTCGTCAAAAATTAAGAAAGCTGATTTTCCTTTTTGATCTAGGATAGCCTTAGAAACTACATCTCTTGTTTCAAGTTCATCAATAAATCTTTTTCCATCTTTATTTACAAGGATAGCTCCTTCTCCTCTAACTGCTTCAGTTATCATATTAGTCTTTTTATGTAAAACTGTTGGGTGAGTTTGGATTTGATCCATATCTACTAAAGCCCCACCAATTTTTTCTATCATAACAATTCCATCTCCAACTATTGCAGGATTGTTTGTAGAACCAAATCCTTTTAATTTTGGATTATATTTTTCAACCATTTTAGCATTGGCTCCAAATCCACCTGTTGCAACTATTACAGCTTTTGCTTTGATTATATATTCTTCGCCATTACCTTCTTTAACTTTTACTCCAACTATTTTATTATTATTTTTAACTAAAGCGATAGCTTTTATTCCTTTTCTTATATCTATTTTATCTTTTTCAGCAACATTTGAAAGTGCAGTAATAATATTTGGACCTACTGCAGAACCTCCTGTTGGTCTATGAGTTCTTTTAGCACTTTGTCCACCAGTAGAAGTAAGTTCATTTAAGTCTGCTCCTCTTTCTAGTAACCAGTCAACTATTGCACTTGATTTTCCTGTTAATACTTTAACTAAGGCTTTATTATTTTTATTTTTTCCACCTTTCATTGTATCTTCATAGAAAAGTTCTGCACTGTCTTCAACACCTAATTTCTTTTGTACACTTGTTCCAGCAGCATTTAGTCCAGCTGTTGCATAGTTAGTGTTTCCACCTAAAAGTTCTGTTTTTTCAATTAATATTACACTTGCACCTTTTTCATAAGCAGCAATTGCAGAAGTAAGCCCTGCTCCTCCTCCTCCAATTACAACTACATCAGCTTGTCTTGGAAGCTTTGTATTTGTTTCAAGAGCTGCATCAACTTTTGTTAATTTTGCTCCACTTGTTTTAACTGCTTCTTCTATAGCTTCTTTTGTTCCTTCACTAGTCAATGAAGCCCCTGAAACTCCATCTAATTCATAACTTTGAGTAGCTATAGCTCTTTTAATAATTTCTTTTATTGCTGGTTTAGCAAAGTCTGATTCTTGTTCTTTTTTGATTTGAATGTCAATGATTTTATTGTCTTTAATTTCTACACCAAGCACTATTCCATCTTGGTTGTAACCATAACCTGTTCCTTCATATACTTCAGCACTAGCTGTAGTAAAAAGAAGAGTGAACATTAAAGCCGTCAGTCCTAAAAATCTTCCTAAAAAATTTTTCTTCATACCGTCCTCCATATTCCCATATTAAGATAATAAACATATAATTCTATAATATTTTAAATATGCGATTTTGTCAATGGTTTTTATTTTATTTCTAAACAAAAAAACTACAGGTGAGGGGGTACCTGTAGTTTTAAATAATCTATATTAACTTTTATTAGGGTGGGGTCATATTAAAAATCTTTTTTATCTCTTAGGATTTCTCCTGTCATTGCATCGATTAAGAATTCTCTATCCATAAATCCTTCTGCAATTTCTACATCGTATACTAAAACACCATTTTTATGTTTTAATTCTATTTCTTTAAACTTTCCATTTTTAGATTGCTTTAATGCAATTTCTTTAGCTCTATCATAAGAAATTTTTGGTTCTTTTTTTGCTTTTTTTACTACTTTTTTTTCAGTTTTAAACTTTATAACTTCGCCTGTTTCAGCATCTATTTTAAATTCCTTCTCAACATTTCCATCCATAACTTCAACTTCGTAGACTTTTCTTCCGTTTTCTCTATCCAGTTCAAATTTAGTTAGTTGTCCATTAGGAACTTCTTTTTTTACTATTGTTTTTATTTGCTCCTGACTCAATGTAGCTAAAGCATTTGTTGAAAACCCTAAACTTCCAATGATAATTGCTCCTACTAACAATAATCTCTTCATGCTTCCTCTCCTCTATTCTTTTCTTATATTATAATTATAATTTATATTTATGAATAAAAGATGAAACATTAATTTTATTTTTTATGTTTTTTATTTTTAATAAGTAACTTCGTTCTTATTGTATGCATAGTATAATTTAGTTTAATGAATACCAAATGAATATAGTTTTTTTATATTAATTTTTTCAAAATTATATTTTTTTCTTTTTGAGCTAATTCTTCTAATTCTTCACTAAAGCCTGACTTTGAAAATAGAATAAAATATTCTTCTCTATTGTTATTATTCCATTTAATATTTTTAGCTTTCTCTTGCAATTCTTTCAAGACACTTAAACCTACTTGCTTTTTAGAATATTTACATTCTCCAAAAACAATTTTATTATTTTCTCCTAAAGCTACAATATCCACCTCTGTATTTTTATCCCACCATCTACCAACTTTTAATAAAGGAAAGGGAACATTCTCCCACATACTTTCTCTTGCTAGATCTTCATATATCTTTGAAACATACAACTCAAATTCATTGTTAATTTTATTTTTTACATAAGTTAAATTTTCAATTTCAAAATAACTTTGATAAGGATATATATAGGCAAACCAAAACTTCAAGTAATTATCTTTTATCTTATATAATACTTTTTTTGAGTTATCTATATTTTCAGTAATAGGTACTTCCTTTTCAATAATATCTAATTCTATAAGTTTTGATATATAGGCAGATATTCCTCCTGCATTTATTTGTAAATATGAAGATATTGAAGACATTTTTGTATGTCCTATAGATATGGCATTCAATATAGAAAAATACCTTGATAGATCATTTACTTCTTCTTGAAGTAAAAATTTAGGTTCTGAATAGATATAATTATTTTTATTAAATAGATTATTTTCTATATTATATAGAGCAGATTGCTCTCTATCTATACTTAAAATATATTTAGGAATTCCTCCAGTTATAGAGTAAAGTTCTATTAAATCTTGAGTGGACTTATTTTTAAAAAATTTATC
>ERZ773031.589-NODE-589-length-19608-cov-39.764026_pt1 | contig 19608 bp, 25 predicted proteins | sample MGYA00511666_ERZ773031 | MGnify/ENA primary metagenome ERZ773031 (study PRJEB29015, sample SAMEA2738135) | human oral metagenome | biome: human oral; feature: human-associated habitat; material: saliva | place: China | collected 2250 ...
TCTTGGAAAGACCCATTTCCCGGTAAGGAATGCCGCTGGTATTCCAGAAGCGCTTCAACGGCAGACCGCTCATCGCATGGTACTTGCGGAGCTCCTCTTCGCTCGGGTGGTTTTCTTTGATGTCAATCAACTCATACTTAATGCCCTTATCATCCAACCATTTTAGGGCCTTCTTACAGGTGCTGCAGCGGATATAGCAATATACCTTCAACATTCTTATCTCCTCCGACTTAACCATTGTTTTTCCTCGCTGTCGCTGTTCCGATCATACTTCTGTCTCTCCCGCCATTTTCATGTATCGCTCCAGTTGAGCAAGCATTTTGTCCAAGCTAAAGTAGCCCGCTTCTCTTGCGACTTCCGTACCATCAATCACAGCTATGACTGTCGGAACCGATAAAACTCCTTTCTGAGCCGCCTCCTCCTGATGATCTTCAATCGGGAAATAGCTATAATTCACCGTAGGATGCGCCCGCTGCCATTCCTCGAGCTTGCGCCTGATTGCCACGCAAGGCGCACAGGTCTCCGAGCCGTATTGTTTTACTTCGATCCTCATACTTTCACCATCCTCTCTCATACTTTCACCATCCTCATACATCATCCTGAAGGAAAAACCGCCAATCCTCGGTAATGCCCATATAATGATGTAAATTCAAAAATCGAAAAGAGCCAGCGGCTCGTCCTTCGGCATAATGTAAATGACCACAATCAACATAGTACCGAGGGCGGACGAACCAATGGCTCAACTCAATATTACATTGAATCAGGATAAAATTCTACAGTTACTGTTGGTAGAAGGTTATCTTCAAAAAGAAATCCTATGAGGCTTTGTTGACTTCCGATGTCCAAGAGAAACTTTTGATTATTGCAAAGGAACAGGCGACTATGCCGGCTGCCTGATGCGACTTATACCTGAAGGTAATTTACACACCCCCGTATTCAGGTATTGCCGAAGTACTTGATAAGGTATGATAAGTTGCGCAAATTGAAAATCATATAAAGAAGACATGGTTTACCGCCCTCTGGCAGAATGATGTTACGAAACAACACTCGGAAGGGAAACAACAAACTTGGAAAGCCCCATTTCCCGGTAAGGAATGCCGCCGGTATTCCGGAAACGCTTCAGCGGAAGACCGCTCATGGCATAGTATTTGCGGAGCTCCTCTTCGCTCGGATGGTTTTCTTAGATATCAACGGCCTCATACTTGATGCCCTTATATCCAACCATTTTAGGGCCTTCTTACAGGTGCTGCAGCGGCTGTAGCAATATACGTTCTACATTCTTATCTCCTCCGACTTAACAATTGTTTTCCTTGTTCTTGCAACAAATCTTCCCGTGTTTTATTCACCCAGTTTTCTCCGCTGTAGTTTTGAATCTGCTCCACGAGTTTATCCAGAAAGCGATCCAGAGCTTCATTTTCTTCCCTTCCCTCCGCAAACCAGACGTTGGCCTGACCGAAACCGAAGGAGGCTCCTTTTCGTACCCTCGGAACTTCCCATATTTCGGACATTCTGTCTTTCACCGGAAGCAATACACAGTTTTCTCTCGCAGCATATGCATTCAGAAGAAAACCCTCCCCCTCATCATTTTCATCCGCAAACGGCAACCACTGATAGTAGCGATATACCGTAGCGTGCCGATACCAGCCAACCACTCGGGTAAATCGATGAAACGGGTGTATGGCACAGTAAACGACCAACACATCTTCGACCGACATTGCCGTTCGAAGTGCTTCACAGCCTTCAAGCCTCTCAATATGCAGCGCCCGGTCCGCTCCGCTTTGGCTCTTCTTGGTCACGACAAAACCTGCGCAAACCTCCTCTTCTTCTCCATCTTCGTGGATCAGTAAAAAAGGATCAAAATTATTTAACTCCGATCCATCTTGGTTTTCATCCACGAAGCTTCCGCCCCCTACAGGCTCATCTTCGCCCTCCCAGAATCCCTTGTAATATCGCATCCAGGCAATATTACAGAACAGTATTCTCATCCGTCCCCTCCTTTGCAATTTCCGTTTGATTGTATCTCTTTGACCTTACAATGCCCCGTACCGTCCCTGTCCGGCCCGCTGTCACAGAACCCTTGAATTCAGCGCAGTTTACACAGACTTTCCGAAAAAAATCCCGAGCTGACTCAATCCGCTTTATATCCGCTACATGGCAGTGTCTTTAATAACTCCGCCTCTCTTTGTAAAACCTGCTTCGCCTCCATAATCTCCGTCAGCTCCCTTCGTTGCCGCTCCGAAATACAGACCTTTTTCTCCTCTTGCACGAGCGAACAACACTGACGAACAGCAACTCCGATGTGAGATAAGGTCAATTGATCCCGTTTCTTCTTTAACACTTCAACAAAGATATCCCAGACGAAGGACTCTCTGTAAATCCAAAAAAAAGATGCTATCCCCTGCAGCACCTTGGGATGCATCTGTGTTTTACGCAGCCCTTGGACATACGCTTTGCTCTGTTCTTCAAATTTGCGGACTTTGTCTTCCGTGATAAGACTGGACTCTGCCCGATACAAATGACTCAGGTGGATGTAGCGAGCACAAAAATTTTGCAAGGTGTAGAGATGTGTCCACAGAATTTCCGGCTCTGTTTCTTCAGCGATTGACGAAAAAAACGCCTCCTGATTTATGAGAAACCACTCCTTAATAGGCTTGGTATCCTTAGTGCCGAGCTCCTTACAGGCCGCTCTCATGAAAACAGTCGCTACTCGTTTTCGCTCCTTACAATCGGGAGTCTGTAGCTGACTTAAAGCCTCGTCCAGGAAATCTTTTGTATACTTCATGAGCTCATTATAACCCCGTCGCCCGCAGATAACACTCTGATGTGTCCCCGGTACTTTCTTTCTCGAATTTTCCCGGGCACTCAAGAAAACAGAATAAATCGATACTTCCCTTTCCCCTGACCGCTAACCGCTTCCACCATGCCGCTCTTTCGCAGTTTCATCAAAAGTTCGGACGCTCCGGAAGCTTTTAAACCAAGCACCTTCATGACTTCTGTTCGTCCGAAAATCGCTCCCTCCGGGAATGCTTCCCGGAGTTTCCGTATGTTTCCGACCGTTTTTGGCAAGAACTCGGCCATAATGTCCGGTTTCGCTGCTCCAATGTCCGGTTTTGTCTTGCCAATGTCCGGTTTTTTCGTCCCAATGTCCGGTTTCATTGCCTCGTCGTTTGACCAACTGATATGCAAGGTCCGGTTCCGAAGCGGATGATGCTCATTCAACAAAAGGTTGCGCAAAAAGAGTTCCAAAAACGCTGTCGTCTCATGAATTCCTTTTTTTAGGTCGTTATAATTTGCCCGGACAAGCGCATTGCGAAAATACCACGCATTCTCGGCAAAAACGTCGTTCGTAGCCTCAAATCCTAAGCTCCTCAGATATTTGATAAAGAATACCGCCGTCACCCGGGTATTTCCCTCTCCGAATATATGAATTTGCCAGAGTCTCGAAAGGAATACCGCGAGATGGTGAATCATCTCATCCATCGACAGCCCCTTGTACGAAAAGTTTCTTTCTTCGGAAAAATCATAGTCCAAGGTTGCTCTCAGTTCCGTTGCGCTGCCGTAAAGAACGCTTGCTCCGTCAAGAACCCACTCCTGTTTGGTAATGTTATAGTCCCTGAGGCGTCCCGCATGCGAATAAATTCCCGCAAATAATTTTCGGTGGATTGAAATGTATTCCTGCGGTGTAAAACTGAACGCTTTTTCCGAAAGAAGCTCCGCAATTCTGACAGAAACCTTATCCGCCTCCTCCGTGCGATCTTCAAAATCACTCGATGGATGCGCTTCATAATAGCTCTGCAACAGGGCATTGGCCTCTTGAAAGGTTATCTCGCCTTCAATATTGCGGACAGCCGTATGCAACAAATAGTCGGAGGTTTTTAGTCCGTCTACTGCCTGTAGACCGATTCCGGTTCGCCATGCATAGCTCTTTTCAAGTTTGTCCGGCTCGGAATCCCGCATATATTCTTGAAACGGATCCTGGTTCACAGCCCTTCACCCCCCTCACAAAAACCAAATGAGTACCTATTCCTCGATTCGATAAATCCGATTCCCGCGATTCCAAAGATACAGGATTGCGGATACCGGTGCTTTTTCCGCTTCCCAGAGCCACCCGCTATAAGTGGTCGTATTGCCGAAATAGCCCTCGCTCATGATTTCAAATTCCGCATTCCCATATACATCCATAAACTCCCGCAGAGAGAGGGCTCTCCCGGTAAAGCGCCCCTCTCCCAGCGTTTTATTGAATATCAGCGCGCGGCACAAGTCCAAATCACAACCCTCAAAGCGAAGTTCGCCCGGGCAATCTACCTCTTCGCCTTCGACACATCGAAATATACGGTCGAGCTTAAACGTCAGGATTTTATTATGGAACTTGATTACCTTTACCCGGCTGCTCTGAAGGCTGAAACCGGTATTCCAAGCTCTATCTTGTATAAAGTCCATTCGCTTCCTCCCACGAGCTAGCACCGTCTCCGATATCGAATCCTGGGTATTAATTCACCTCACATTAATATATTGATTGTTTGCTTCTATATGATGTCGGGATTTATGCACTTTTTCGATTTGCATTTACATTTGCTGTGAGGAAACGGACTTAATGGTTCCTCTTCAACATACCATGAATTTCTAAACTCAGTTGTTGCTTTATATAATTTATGGACTAATGACCGACCACATTCAGCAAGCCCCTTGAATTCATCATCATATCGCTTATAATGTTTTAAACTGATTAATCCGTGCACCAGTTCATTTCTATTTTTACACCACTTTAAAATATCCTCCAACAAATTATTGTCAAATGATTTAAAGGTTCAGTATCTTGCATCAATCAGATTCTTAATACACTTTATTCGTGTTGAAATAGCTGCCGATTTATTGTCTGTCCTGTCATATGGGACAGGGAATCTGTCTAAATATTTGGCAATCAATCTACTTATGCGTTGCTCAAAAATTGCATAACAATACCATACAGTCTCAACATATCGTCTCTTTTCAAAAGCATCATCCATCTTTTCAATAAACTCTTTATGCATTTGAACCATCTCAAGCCGAGTTTTATAATCCTCTTTAGCCTTCATCTACCGTCCTTTCATCACATCGGTGTCAACAAAATTCTGTAAACATCAACTTATTTTCTGTAAGAGTTAGTAGCCTTTCTCACACTATTCAACAACGCTGTAACATCGTCATCTATAGCTTATTTAGAAGGCAAATTATAAATATAACACAAATAATTTCGCAAGTATTTTACCAAGCATTACCATTTATGTCATAAATCACGATATCACTCAACTGTATTACTATAACCGATGACTTCAGCATCTACTTTCTGTATTACTTCAACCGGAATATCCTTAACTGCAATTTGGCTAACTGTGTTCAATCTCGGATTAAATATTCCAAGATATTTAATCGTCCGAAACTCGGGGTGAACTGAATGCAATCCCATCCGCCAATACATTAGGAGTTGAAGCGTATGCTCTTTTTTGTAAGGAAGTTTCGATACTTTGAAATCCCATAACGTATCTTTTGTTGTAAAATCACCATCCCCACTAGTCACCACATTTGTGTATCCTCCCTCGAATGTGAATCCATCAAGAACCTTGGGCCCGTATTCATCAAAGAATCTCTTGGACCTAAGAACCATAGTCCGAACATTTTCGATCGTATTCCTATCAGGTTCGATATCATCCACCGGCCGATAATCTAACATACTTGCCCGGAAGCAGACGTCATAACCAGTCAACTTCATAGCTCGTACGATTGAATTATCACTAAGTCCATCTACTCCCTCTAACAGTTCCAGCGCTTTATTCAACTCTCCTGCAATAGTTGCTCCAAAGAGGGAAATCTTAAATGCATCCTTCGCATCCGTGCCAGTTGCTATACGAGCAAGATAATCAACTGCCATGCCGACCAGACTTACATGTACATTCTCATCCATATTCAATGTATCCATACCATCACCTAAGGATCTTGTCATCAATGTCTTTGGATTGATATAACCTCCTCTTGGTTGCTTCACTTGCTTTATCCTCTTCGTGACTGAGCATCCCATTAACATATTTGGTAACATTAACTATTCCCTCCAACTCGTAATTCTTGTAAACAGCCTTATCCTTCGATTTCTTCACAAGTAGCTCTAACATGACGTCTTGAATCGTTTCCGCTCAACTATCGTGCGAACTAGCACCTGTGTTTCGGTGCAGTGGTACAATGAATTTGAAACACAGGACTCGACTATCAGATGCCACCGAACGACAAGTTGTTCATGTGCACATTCTGGACAGACACGCGATTACTGGTCTTTTAGCTAAGTACGGCATGTCCGTTGCCACTGTTTCGAATCAACTACTCACATATCGCTAAGAATACTGAAGCAATGATGAAGCGAAATCCCAGCCGTGGATGATGTATGAACCTTAATTCGTGTAATCAGGCGTTCGGATTACAACGGTTCTAAACCTGCGTACGAGATAGCAAACAAAGTATCCCGTTTGCCAAAATCAATAAATGAAGCACGATATGATAAAAGTCCGGTATCAGGCGCTTTTCACTCATGGGAATGAGTCTCAGTGTGCCTTGAAAGCATTCGTTATACCCTTTTAGCTTTTGTCCGGAAGCGCCGAAGATGGTGTAGTACCAATGGCAAAAAAACTGGATTACAAACCACAACGCGAGGATTGCGAACAAAATCCATTTGCCGGTGGGCTGAAGAAAGTGATAACTGATCAGTCCTATGCTGTACAGGCAGAGCATGGCAAACTCTGCGCTCCGAAGTCCCATTCCTTCAACAAGAAGTCGTTTCCCGAAGCGCCATGTGATTGTACATCCCAGAAACCATATCCAAAGAAATAATTGCACGAATATCGTCACTGTCATATTCATTGATATATCTCCGCGGAGAAATTTTTGCAGCAAAAAAGCACATTACCGTTTCGGAAATCAGTCCGCGCATCAGCTTTCTTCCCGCATCTGATCATCTGCCCATTGATACACCGACTCCAGTGCAGGGATCAATGTCTTTCCTCGATCCGCAAGTGAATACTCTACAGTTGGCGGTATCGTACTATATTGCTTCCTTGTAATGACCTTGTCCTGCTCCAGCTCTCTAAGGCACTTTGTCAACATGGTCGCAGTAATGCCTACAACCTTTCTCTCCAGCTCGCGATACCTGAGTGTCTGATTCTCCGCATCTGCAATGTACCACAGGATCGGAAGTTTCCACTTCTGCCCGATCAGTTCCATGGCATAAAGGATGGGGCAATCTGTTTCATAGATGTTTTCTTCTTTTGGTAGCGGTTTCTTAGCCATTGTTTATTCCCATTACTATGTTATTTATAGTGGCGCAGAATATTCTTTGTAGTGGTCAAGCCTTTTTTGTAACACCACTGCTTAATGCTACACTCCGATCTCTTTTCAACCGGAGTCAGATATCCGCTATACGAGTGTGGGCGTACCTGATTGTACCAATCGTAAGCAAATTCTGAAACGGCATAATCCGGTTCTGCTGCAGTTTCAAAATTATGCTGATAAACCAACTCGGTCTTTAAGGTGTTGTAATAGCATTCCATCGGCGCATTGTCATACGGACATCCCGCACGGCTCATGCTTTGAGAAATCCCGAGTTCCCGGCAATGTTGTACAAACTCTGCGGAAGTAAACTGACTTCCTTAATCCGAGTGCAAAATCAGGTTCTGTGAGATAGCCCTTGCACTTGACAACGCTTTTTCAAGCGTCCGCACGGCCAGGGAACTTGTGATAAAAGAGCCGTTTTCACCGGCAACAACACTTCTGTCGTATAAATCAATGATGGAACAATGATAGCGCATGGTTCCGTTTGTCAGTGTCATATATGTGAAGTCGGTACACCAAACACGATTCGGCTGCTTAGGAGAAAAATTCCGCTTTTATAGATTCGGGAAAATTTTATGAGCCAATCCCCGATGGTACGCGGGTCTCTTTCGGCGACAAATCAAGTACAGTTGCAGTTCACGATTCATATATTTGTGGACTGTTGTTTTGCTCACGGTGTCCCATGACACCAGGAGAATCATGATAAAGTGCTTGAATCCGTTGACAACAATGAGCGTGCTGAGCGTGCTGACCCACTTTCGCATTTCTGAGGTGGTTGTAATAGGCGTTTACTTCTCCTCATCCTTGTTTTGGCATTCTTCGCGATACGAGCGTACCCGGTTGGAAACAGTGGCTCCGGATATGCCGTACTCAGCCACAAGGCTGGCAATCGTGCGCCCGTCCTGAATGTGTGCACAGACAACTTTTCGTCTGGTTTCGTCTGATATTCGAGTCATGTGCTTTTCTCCTCTGCTGGCATTATACTCTATCAGGCAGAGGTGTTACAAATTCACTGTACCACTACAAAGAGCCTTCCAGAACATCTTGATACTGAAGATCCGCTCCCTCTCCGAATTTTCCTATCTTGACATAACTCCCTGTCTGTACAATTTGAGCATCACTATAAAAAAACAGAACAGCGGAACGTTTGAGCTTGCCATCTTTCATGATGTGTAGTTTGCTGAGCAGTTCCGCATTTGAGATATTCAGCTCAGATTCCGTCATCCGATTACTCCTCGCTGCCTCTCTTCGGAATATCTTAAAACTTTCGGCATCCAGCTCTTCTAAATGATAAGTCCAACCTCATGAGTCTTTGTCGTCCATGTCACGAGAAGATTCACCGCGAGCGTGGCGACAGATAAAAAGCAGCCCTCGAATGGAGAGCTGCCCTTGGTCAGTCATAGAGATTCATTTTGTTTAAAACCTTAAGCTGATCACGCTTTGCATAAATCACATTCAGGACATAGACCCTTCCGGATACTTCATCCAGGCGGTAGTAGATGTAGAAGTTCTTCGCAATGATCTTACGCACGCCTCTGGAGTACCATGGTTCGCGTTTCTCCGGTGCAATGCTGTCTGCCATATAGGTAAGCTTCTCCATCTCCTTGTGGATGACTCGGATGTAATTTAAGGCAACATCAGGTACCAGCAGAGTCTCAGCTATGTGATTTTTGATCTCATAAAGATCTGCTTCCGCATCCGGTGTGACGATGATTTCATAGGAGTTCACTTATCCAAGGCTCCTTTCCAGATCATCGAACACGTCTCCGAGCGGTCTGCCTTCACCTGCAACCGATTGGGCATAGCTATGCTGAAGCTTTGCGTCAAGCTCCGCATTCGACATTGCATCCAATGTTCTTGGCTCTGACGGAACAGTCAGTGAGAACGGAATGCCATGACGATAAATGATCTGGCGGTACAGAGAATTGATGACAACAGAGACAGGAATTCCAAGCTTCTGCAGGATGTCTTCTGCCTCATTCTTTACATCGTTTTCAACACGAGCGCTTACTGTTGAATCTTTCATATGATTGCACCTCCTTTTGCTTATAATGTAATTCATAGTATTGCTGATTGCAATACAAACTATATGGACTGTTTGTGAATTTTATACATTGGGAGAGGTGGTCAAAATCTCTACGACCCTTTTCTCCGGAAAATGGCGCGGAGTCTTTTACGCAAACATTGCAATACAAACAGGGTATTAAACCCTGCACCACAGAAATGGAAGTGATCGCCGACAAAATTATGAAAGGCGCACCTGCAAAGCGCATAGAGCTGCCGAACTTCACCGAAGACATGACCGACTTCGATGTTGACGACATCGGTGACGGCGTAGAGCCGGAAGGCATGGATATGCCAAGTCCGGACGATTACCTCTCTGCTCTGCAGGAGAACGGCAAGCCTCTCGGCGCAGATGAAATCTATAAGGAAACATGGCTGTGGCTCAAGGAATGCGGCTGCGAGAGGCTGGTAAACAAGCGCCTGCCCGGAAAGCACCCGACCACCGGCGCTGCAATTGCGAGCCCATTCACACAGCTTTTGATGAATTTTCAGAAGCAGGCGGAGAAGGAACAGTCCGAAGTCGATAGTCATCACCGGGAAGAAGCCATGAACAAGATCAAAGAGCTGTAGGACTTCATCGCCGGACAGGAAACCGACATCACTGAGTTCGATGAGGCTCTGGTCAAAAAGCTCATCGAGAAAATCACCGTCTTTGCCGACCACTTCACAGTGGAATTCAAGTCGGGGATCATAATCGACATCGAAGCATAAAAAAGGCTCCTCGCCGCCGACATATTTGCCGGAAGTGAGGAGTCTTGATCAGTTTTACTTCCAGTGCTTCAGTTGTGAAATATATCCATCAAACTGAGCACGTCGTTCGTTATCAGGAGTATTGTCCGGATTCGGCATATGACCTACCAAATAATCAAGTAAAGAGTCTTTTGTCTTATAAGCAAACTTTCCGTCTGCATAGCACCATTTACAAAAGTCCTCATTGAAACTTCCATCTGGTTCTTTGCTGATGATCTCGTCTTCACTCAGAGGCATACCACAGCACTGACAAATAAGCTGTCTCGGTTTGCCAAGCAGCGTATTGATTGATACGTCAAACTCTTTTGACAACAATTGGAGCGTATCCGTGTTTGGCTGCGTTTCTCCTGTCTCCCAGCGACTTACAGCCTGTCTTGTTACCATTACCCGTTCTGCAAGTTGATCCTGTGATAATCCGTGCTTCTCGCGCAGGCTTTTTATTGTATCTTGTACTGTCATTGAACTGTACCTCCATATTCTTAGTTCACATTCATTATGAACCGTATAGGCAGTTCGAACAAGCAACTCGCTGTTGCCCCCTACTTCTTTTTGTTCTTGAGAGAAGGAAGTTCCTCATACATTGCTTCCAGCAATTCCCGCAGAAACTCCTTGTTATCCACATCATCCACGAGCAGCATTTCCTTTGCGCCTTCATACGGAAGTTCCATGTCCGCATTCGGCATCATCGCCACAGCCGATTTTGTCGGTTTCACAAGAAGGCGGTCATCGTAAATGCCGCCGACAATCTTGCCGCGATGGTAAATGATGTATTCTCCCATCATCGCCCGATAGGATATATCGTCCAATTCAGACAACTGCTCTAATATAAAATCCAAGTATTCTTTGCTTGATGCCATGATTCTGCTTCTTCCGTCCTATAGCTTCAGTATAGCGATAAGTTCTTCTCCATCCATTTTGCCGGTCTCAACAAATCCGAACGAACTATATAAGTGACGAGCCGCTTCGTTTTCGGGCTCATAAGATAACCAGCAATACTCTGCCTTCCCGCAAGGAATAGAATTGATGAATTCTAATGCAAGCTTCACAGCTTCTTTCCCGTATCCATTTCGTTGATTAGACTCATCAATCATTAAACGCCAAAGGTTATAGTTTCCCCTTGCAATTTCAGGTGCATCATCCCAATAGTCATCAATATCGAATCCGATCATCAAAAAACCGACCGGCTTATCACCATCATATAATCCAAACGGAAAAGCATACCCATTTGCAGTGATAGCTGTATAGGCTTCAATAATACTGACATCATTAGGGGCGACAAAATTTCTCTGTGACTCCGATACTTTCAGCTTTAGTATATCCCAGACGTTTTTTCCGTTTACCTTTTCCAAGCGAAGCATTGTTTCTCCTCCGCAATTCGCGCTTTCACTTTCCGACATCTATCTCACAGCCACAACTATGAAACATCTAACTCGGCAACTCAACTCTCACACTTTTTGAGCCTATTTTACTTTGGATAAGTTACCGAGAAGCGTTTTGTCTGCCCGATACCAATTTTGCCCGATTGCCCGAAAACCGCAGTATACTTAAGCTTTCGCGGCTATTTCCCTTCGACCCTTGACATCAAACATACCGTCCCCACATGGCTCGATTGCTCCGGATTGATATCGGAAGCGATACTTGCCTTTTCCGTGTCCGGGCACCGGCCCGATGATTCATGTTCTGCCATCCCACACAACAATGCGGACATTGCCTAATATCTTACGATTCCGGCTGAAGAGAATGTCACATACCCTGTAGTCACCAAAATTGATTTGTTGATTCTGTCAGAAGATTGAGCTCTACCCCATCTTTTGCATTCAATGTAAAAGACTATCGGATTGCCCATTGCATACTTCATAGCAATTATATCACTCCCCCTGTCTCTTGTCGGCTGTTTTAATTTTGTTTCAAAGCCTTCATCCTGAAACAGGCGCCCAATAACCTCTTCAAATTCTCGAGAAAAACTATTGTAAATTAGCTCTCGGTCTTAAGCTATATCCATAATGTGTTGTTGCATACGAGAATACTTCGGATAGGCGTTATCCGAATCAAAGATCACTGTTTTCGAAGACCTTTTCACTGTGGACTTCAAATCCGAAATCACAATCGACATCTAGGCATAAAACAAGGCCCCCTTACTACCGCTGATGGCAGTAAAGGAGCCTTCTTAATCTTTTTAAAGCACACAATTATTCTATCCTGGTTAATACTTCGCGAATATCCCCATTGATACAGACGCTTCTTTTCTCAATCTCACCCGGACAGAACGCCTCTCCGTAATTGATGCAGGCATAAACCGCTTTCTCGTTGGCAAGCGTCATCTGCCAGAACGGATATTTTATAATGACAGGTGTGTTAGCCCCCACGCCAAGCTCCAGATACAATACATGAAGGTTTTCGTGTCTGCGAAGAAAATCGGAATAGGCTGCCGACGCCTTATGCCAGCCCTCATCTTCCACGAAAGAATCATCCGCGCGGAGGTTCATCACAACATCAGAACCATCATCCGGGCACTTTGGAATCAGCTCAGTCGGAATTCGCATAGCGATACCGCCGTCTTCCGGCACTTGGAACACGCCGCTTTCATCCCTTAAAAATCCCTGCGCTTCCATCGCTTTCGTGACCCATTCTTCATTGTCATAGGTTTTCTGTATATGTGGATTGACGCTCTGGAAAAGTCCATAGTCTCCTTGGGTGTAAAACAGACGCTTTTTATCAAAGCCTGCTCTCTGAATCCGGTGATCTACATTGGTGGTGACTACAAAATAGTCCTTGTCCTTTACTAGATTAAAGAGTTTTTCGTAAACAGGCTTTGGAGCATCGATATAGCGGTTGTAGTAGATATGCCTTGCCCACCATGCCCAGCGCGTCTCCTCATCCGGGCAAGGATAGAAACCGCCGGAATACATATCCCGAATGCCGTACTTCCTTGCAAAGTCAAAGAAGTACCTTTCAAAGCGCTCTCCGCTATAGGTCAGTCCGGCGGAAGTGGAAAGTCCCGCTCCGGCTCCGATCACAATGGCGTCGGCGCTTTTCATTTCTTCTTTCAGTCTATGAATCTGTTCCTCACCAGTCTCCGTACCAAAAGACATATTTCCGCTGAAATATCTCACTGTGCCAAGCCCCTTCCGGATGCTCTCCTGATATCCGTTCGGCAGTTCATTGTATAAGTTCTTCATAGTATTTTTTGTCCTCATCCTTAAAAACATTGAAGATCACCCTATCCATCACGCCGGGATTATCCGCCATCCATTTTTCCACCGTATTGACTGCGATTTCTGCAGCGCGTTTATTCGGGAAATGAAATACGCCTGTGGAAATACAGCAGAACGCCACACTTTTCAGTCCGTTCTCCCTGCACATATCGAGCGTATTTTGATAGCAGTCGGCAAGGTCTTTTTCCAAGCCCGGCGTCAGCTGATACTGCACAATCGGTCCCACAATGTGGATGACTTTTTTCGCCGGAAGGTTATAGGCATCCGTCAGCATGGGAACAGCGGTCGGCTGTTCATAATTTTTGCCGTATCTAATCCGCAGTTGATTCATCTGCCGATTGCACTCGGCTCTAAGCTGAACTCCGGCAAAGGTGTGAATGCAGTTATCAATGCAGCTGTGCATAGGAACAAAGCATCCGAGCATCTGAGAGTTGGCCGCGTTGACTATGGCGTCAGCCGCAAGCCTTGTGATATCACCCTGCCAGACGGAAAGCTCATCCCTGATAACCGGGATGTCGGAAAGATGCACTATGCCTTTTTCTTCGGCTCTGCTTGTGAGGTAGTCATTCTGAACTGCAAGCACATCATCCGGCAATTTCCTCGGCATACGGATGTTCATGAGAGACCGCAGAATCCGCTGCTTTTTCTCCGTATCTCCCGGCAGCTGTAACTCTTTATATTCATCGGAATCAGCCTTGAACGCTTCCACTAGACAGTCTAGCCGCTGCTCCTGCGTTATTTTCTCACTCATACGATTACCTTCTTTCCACCGCACTGACCGGACAGGCCGTCAGGCAATTCCCGCAATGCAGGCAATGCTCCTGTTCGATTACATAAGGAAGACTATCGGTAAGAATACAATTCTGCGGACAAACCGCCGCACAGCTTCCGCATCCGGTACAGGCATCGGCAATAAAAAATCCTTCTTGCTTCGTTTCCGCTCCGCCAAAGGTAAAGCTGTCTCGCTCTATGGGCTTTTTTGACAGGTCAAACCACTCGCCGCTACCTTCGTAAATCTGAAAAACCGTCAGTGCTTTCATCGCCTCTTCCGTAGGGTATATTTCATGCATATATGGATTCTTGCCGAACAGTTCCGGAATCTTAGCATACCCAAGCTCCCTGACCTTACCGCGAACCGACACGGCAACGCTTGACATGGTATCTTCGCCTTTCATCGTTGTGAAGGCTATGAAAGGCCGCTTAATTAGCCTGCCATAGAATCCTTTTCCCTTTGCAGTCAAAAAGTACAGACTGTCTCCGTCTGTATCCATCATATCAATGGCGGCAGTGACGGGGAGTCCCTCATCGTCGACTGTCGCGACAACAGTCGTGTGTATTTCCTTAACCACATAGCTCAGATAATCTTTTGCCGTCATAATCAGCATCCCCCTTGAAACAGGCTTCTTTTTCAAGAATTTCCTACATTCCCGTTCGCAGAATCCCTATCGTGTAGTTCTTCATTTGAAGAGAGCCTTTGCTATTTCCATGTTTGTCATGGGGGTATCCTCCTTTGAATTCCGGGACTCATATTTTTATGTAACCATTGCATTTTCATCTTGTAGGCTTAAATTAGCATCTCGACGATATAATGTCAATAGTTACATCTGAAATTTCAAAAAAATTCCCGGATGCAAATTGTACATCCGGAAACCTGTCTTTTATATGACATTCAGACCGCTAACTCAAGCCTCTGACATCGAAACGGGATACCGTCAAGATTTATGCGCAAATTAGTTTGCATCCTCTGATTAAATGAAGTCAGCCTGCAACATAACGAAGCTGAGCACAAACCAGCATTAACGCTGAGTTTCCATCCGGAAATGTGCCTACAACACGAGTTCTACGCCGAATCTCGCGATTCAGACGCTCAATCGTATTATTTGTGCGAATCTTCATCCAATGCTCACTGGGAAAATCGTAGTAGGTTAAAGTCTCGTCAATGCTCTCTGAGACCTTCTTGGCGGCTTCTTTCAGTTTCATCCCCTGGAGTTCGGTGACTATGGCTGTGGCCTTTTCTCGAGCAGCCTTTTTACTCTCTTGTGCATGAATTGCTTTCAACATCTTTGCCACAAGCCTTACCTTAGATCTCGGGACAGCTGAGAAAATGTTGCGATGAAAATGGACTGTACAACGCTGATACTTGGTCTCTGGAAACACTTCACCTACAGCTTCTAACATTCCAAGGCACTTGTCTCCGACAATGAGTTTTATGCCATTTAAACCTCTTTCGCGCAGCCACTGAAAAAAGTTGCCCTGGATGGATGTATCTTCCTTCATTCCCTCAACAGCACCAATGACTTCACGAAAACCATCTTGATTGACTGCAACTAGAATTGCCACATTTTCGTATTCGCCGCCCCAGTTGCGACGAAGATAGATTCGATCAACGTAGACGTATGGGTATTCTTTCCCTGTCAAAGGTCGGCTTCTCCATACTTCGATGCGAGCATAGACCTTCTTATTCAGCTCGCTGATTGTTCCGGGAGAGACGGCGATAGCGTTCAATGATAGCAGTCTCAAAAGGAATTCCTTTTAAACGCGGCATGTGTAGCGTAACATCGCCGGAAGTCGTTGTAAGCCTTCGATTATAGTGTCCGCTTCGATACCCCTGGCGCGCTTCATTACGCTCATAACGAGCCGCTTGTGTAAGCGTTTCAGCTTCTTTTTCCAGGAGTTCATCCAAAGTCCCCTCGACACTACCACGGACCAGTTCTTTCAGCTGCCCCTTGATAACTGCCCGTTAAACTGTACAATCTTATCCGACATGGTTTGCAGCCTCCTTTCTGAGTGTTGTCTCGCAACTTCATTCTACCAGAGGACTGCAAACCATGTCTTCTTTATATGATTTTCAATTTGCGCAACTTATCATACCTTATCCACTAAGCCTCGACTAAAATCAAATTTCAAAACTTGGATTTAGTCAAGATGGATCCCGGAAATACAAGCTTTCCGGGATCCTCATTGACTTCATGATCATTTTCTTTGACTAATTCCTTGGCTAAAACCGACTTCCTTGACTAAATCTACTTTACAAGAAGCCATTCTGCGTGAACTGCGCTTCCACGAACATCGATTATTCCTTCTTTCTTCATTTTCTGAAGAAGATTTGAGAGTTTCTTATATTGCTTCTCTTCAGTTAAGACATCAGGGAATGCATGTTTCACTGCCCCATAGATATCAGCCTTCTTCAGAGGTCCGTTTTTCAATGCAGAAATAATCAGCTCTTTCAGTATTTTCTCATCCAAGCCCTTATTTCTAACATAACCGGCCTTATCTCCGACGGCTTCTGCTATCTTATACGATACATATAATGCTGGATATCGTCCCTCCACCAGTCCGCTTTTTCTGAGCGACTTATAATCATCTTTAGATATAGTCTTCCTCTTCTGTACCTGATCAAGCAGAAATACCGTCTTCAAATCCAAGTCGCCGTTGGAGTGAAGCAGCCTTGTATAGTTCTTATCAAGAACCTTGCCATAAACCGTGACACTAACTCTGTTTACAACATCCAGATCATATGACGGAAGTGGAAAGCATCTTGCCTTTTGAATGTTGTAGATCATCGGAATTCCCATTGAATTCGTATCAATCATATACATGTTTACCATAGCATTGCAGAGGAAAGCATTCCGGTAATACGGCGGTTTATATCCAGGCTCCAGCGCTATCTCTATAGTCTCCGGAATGAAAGATCCCTCATTTATGAAAACAAGATGATCCTCAAATTCCTCGACATTGATCTTTCCGTGCCGCCTGTAATCCGAATGGGCGATGCAGTTGTTTATAATTTCTTTGACAAGGTCAGCGTCATATTGCTGCACTTCTTCTGGGAAGAGCGTCTGCTGCTCAGCAATATACCTGTACTTCTCGTTTCTGATTTTTGCATAAACCTTGTCTACAGCAAGCAGGAACGGCATATCGAAATGCTCATATGCTTTGACTGTCTTATCCGCATTATAAAGCGTCCAAGTTATTCTCGGCGTAAAACCATCAAAGTAAAATGCTGATTCCTTCTTTCCCAAAAGCAGAAGCGCCGTTCTGGTAATCATGCCCTTGAAGCAGATTCCGGCCTTATTCAGTACATCTATATCAGATAACCCGGAAAGAATCTCTTTTGCTAATTTTCTGTCCTCCTGCTTTTGAGAGAACATCTTCCTTGCATAAGCAACGGCTTCAGGATCCAAGTCATCTAATGTCGCTTCCTTCACAATTTCCTTTGACCAATCCATTCCAACCTGACTTCGGATCAGATCAACCTTATTCATGGGGAGCGGTGCCAGAGATTCATTTTCTCTCGCCCAGGCAGCTCCATTCCATGTCGTTGGAATACCCGGTATTGCAGGTGGAATCTGAAACGCAACAATCCTGCACTTCTCCATCGTCAGTTCATAAATATCAAGGAATGTCAGCCGTTCATTTGTATTATTAGCTATTTCCTTCTTCAATGACTGAAGGTTACCACTCTTTCGATAATCGGATCCCTTAAACTCGCCCTGATTGGTTATTCCAAAAATCAGCCAGGCTTCATTCTTTCCTCTGATATTGGCTTCATTACCAAGCGCAGAGAAGTATTTACCGATATCCTTGAAGGAATAGCTGTTGTTCGCCTCCTTAAACTCAACGACTTCAGTTTCAAAGTCCTTCAGCATCTCATAGATTTTCTCTTTTAGTTCAGCGTCTGTATATATCAACTACATCACCTCCAAATATCAACGATTATTTCTTCTTATCATACGCGAAAGCTGATTATCTCGCTCAAAATCTCATTATTGTCAACAGATTCAAGCACTTTATCATGATTCTCATGGTGTCATGGAGCACCGTAAAATGAAGGCGTTTCTGCAAAGAGAAGGAATCTCATTGATCAAAACAACAGTCCACAAGTACATGAATCGTGAACCGCAACAACATTCCATTTGTCGTCGAAAGAGACCCGCATACCATCGGGGGTTAGTTCATAAAATTTTCCCGAATCTATGAAAGCGGAATTTTTCTCCTGAGCAGCCGAATCGTGTGTGGTGTACCGACTTCACATATATGACACTGACAAATGGAACCATGCGCTATCATTGTTCCATGATTGATTGATACGACAGAAGTGTCGTTGCCAGTGAAAACAGCTCTTTTATCACGAGTTTCCTGGCTGTGCGTACGTTTGAAAAAGAGTTGTCACGTGCAAAGGCGATCCCACAAAACCTGATTTTGCACTCGGATCAAGGAAGTCAGTTTACTTCCGCAGAGTTTGTACAACACTATTACAATACCTTAAAGACCGAACTGATTTATCAGTATCGTTTTGAAACTGCAGCAGAACTGGAGTATGCCGTTTCAGAGTTTGCTTACGATTGGTACAATCAGGTACGCCCACACACGTATAACGGATATCTGACTCCACTTGAAAAGAGAGCAGAGTGTACCATTAAGCAGTGGTGTTACAAAAAGGGTTGACCACTACACTGACTCCTCGAAGGGATTTTTACAGACACCTCACTATTTTCGGAAATCAGTTTCTATCTCTCTCCAACAGCTCAACTGCCTCCACACGAAACATGTGAACACTAAGTATATCCGGTAATTCTGTCTGTTTTATGATTTCATCTCTCCGTAGTACCATATATACATATTGAATATACAAGCATAGCAATGACACCTATTATAAGCACAATATTCAATTTAATAATAAACACAGACAAAAGAGTGTTTGTCAATCCATGAAATACACTACAAGCAAAGATACATTTCGTTTTTTTGTGAATCGTCGCCAGCCAAAAGCTGAGTATAATAGCTAATACTAAAAATAAGATTAACGACATATTTTGTTGAGACGACCCATTTATAAACCAAAGCGGTATATGCCAAATTCCCCACACTGTCCCTGTAATGATGGCGGATATCGGAAAATTCAATTGTCGCTCCAATAAAGGCTGCATAACTCCTCTCCAGCCTAATTCTTCTTCACCACCATATATAAATGTTGCTCGTAGAAAAACTAAAGGTATCAAATGCATCTTTAATGCAAAATTAAGTTCTCTTGAAGACAAGCCTACTGTCAGTATTTCAAAAGCAGAAAACAGGAACAGATAGTTCAATGTTTTTTTTCTGTGCTCAAAAATTGATTTTACTATAGATTTAATCGTATTATCTTCTTCTAACACAAATACAGCTGCTATCGCCGGTCCGAATCCTCCTATAATGTGCAGAATAGTACCTAGAGGATGGGAAAACG
>ERZ773031.597-NODE-597-length-19461-cov-5.101360_pt1 | contig 19461 bp, 16 predicted proteins | sample MGYA00511666_ERZ773031 | MGnify/ENA primary metagenome ERZ773031 (study PRJEB29015, sample SAMEA2738135) | human oral metagenome | biome: human oral; feature: human-associated habitat; material: saliva | place: China | collected 2250 ...
TTAACTAAGCATCCATATTATCAATATCTTTTATTATATCCTCAAACTGGCTATAACACATATGTGTATGAATCTGCGTATCTACCTTTACTCCACTGTGACAAAGCCTGAATGCCTTTAATCCCCAATCAAGATATTCCTTATGCCAATCTTCCTTTCTTAAAGGAAGCTTTTCCCTGAGTGCAGCTTCATCTATCTGTATTATTCTTATTCCTGCCTTTTCCAGATCAAGTACTTCTTCACGTATAGCAAATCCAATCTGAAATGCCATCTCGCTTAATGACACATCCTCCCGTGGGAATGACCAGTTCAGTATTGTTACAGGCCCTGTAAGCATCCCTTTAACAGGCTTTTCAGTTAATTTCTGGGCATATTCAGAATACAAGACTGAAATTGGTTTTGTTCTTTTTACATCTCCAAAAATTATTGGCGGTTTTACACATCTTGTTCCATGAGACTGAACCCAGGCTTTTTCTGTAAACACATATCCTGCTAAATTTTCTCCGAAAAATTCAACCATGTCATTTCTTTCATATTCTCCATGTACAAGTACATCCAGTCCAATTTTTTCCTGTAACTCAACACATCCTTTTATGAAGTTAAATACATTTTTATCATATTCTTCCTTCTTAATTTCATTTTTTCTAAACTTACTTCTATTCAGTTTCACTTCCTTTGTCTGAGGGAAAGAACCTATTGTAGTTGTTGCAAGCAAAGGAATATTCAGCTTTTCTCTTTGTATTCTCTGTCTTTCCTTTCTTGTACCTTTTCTTACAAAATCATTATCCGTCAATTTTTCAACTTTATCTCTGACTTCCTTGTCTTCCATGCCCCTTTTAGAAGTTATGATTTCCTGATTTTTTATATAAAATTCATTTTCCTGTGTCTTTTCCAGAGAATTTTCTGACAAAATTTGACTTAATTTACCTAATTCCCTCAATTCTCCTAATTTTTCTTCAGCAAAAGAAAAATGTTTCAGTATATTTTCTGATAATTTCTCTTCATTTCTTAAAGTATAAGGTACATGAAGCAATGAACAGGAAGTTGTCACTACTATATTTTCAGCTTTTCCCTTTAAGTTATTCAGAATATTTAAGACTTTTCTGTAATCACATTTCCAAATATTTTTCCCATTTACAACTCCTGCAAATAAAACTTTATCTTTTGGAAATCCGTTTTCTGCTATTAATTTTTCTGTTTTTCTTCCTTCAGTAAAATCAAGTCCTATTCCATCAAAATCGAGTTCTATTATTGTTCCATAGCAATCCCTCACATCTCCGAAATATGTCTGAAGCAGAACTTTTACATCTTTCTTATTTTTTAAAATTTCTGTATAAACTTCTTCAAATAGCTTTATATCTTCCTCTGTCTGATCTGTTACCAACTGCGGCTCTTCAATTTGAATCCATTCTATATTTTTTTCATTACATTTTTCCAATAATTCTACATAGGCATTTATGATATTACCTAAATATTCTCTTTTATCTTTATTTCCCGTTGTTTTAGCCAATTTATAAAATGTAAATGGTCCAATCACTGACGGATGAGTGTTTACTCCTAATTTTTCAGCTTCTTCTAGCTCACTAAATATCTTATCTGCATTTAATTTAATTTTTGCATAATCATCTAATTCAGGCACCATATAATGATAGTTTGTATTATACCATTTTCTCATTGAAAGAGCTTTTACATCCCCTTTTTCCCCTTGATAACCTCTCGCAATTGCAAAATATGTATTCAGTTCATTCAATCCTAAATCTTTATAATGTTTTGGAATCGCATTCAATAAAATTATTGTATCCAGTATTCCATCATAAAATGAAAATGTATTTCCCGGAATAAATGAAATTTTTTCCTCCTTCTGCTTTAACCATTGATTTCTTCTAATCTCCTCAGCTATTTTCAGAAGTTCATTTTCTGTAATTTCATTTTTCCAATACTTCTCTATCGCAAATTTTAATTCCCTATTTTCCCCGATCCTTGGATATCCTATAATTGCTGTTTTCATAATTTATCTCCCTTATTTTCTATTTATTTTATGAAGCAATTATATACAAATATGTGATTTCTGTAAAATACATTTATTTTTCAGTTTGATATAACTATTATTTATATCCATAAGCATAAAAATTTTGAACATAGATTAATGTACTCCTGTTAACTATTTTACCTGTTCCTTAAATTTAATGTTTTCAATAAAAATTTCAACTCTTCTATTATTATATCTTCCAGCAACTGTTCCATTAGTATCTATCGGAAAATTTTCTCCTTCTCCTGTAATTTTACTAATTATAAATTTTTCATTTAATCCAAACTCTCTTAACATTTTTGCAGTATTTTCTGCCCTTATTATTGACAATTTCAAATTATATCTTTTTGTTCCAATAGAATCTGTATGTCCAACAATTTCAATTGATCCACTTTCTGCAAAATTATTAATAAAATATACAATGTACTCTATATCTTGATTTTCATCTTTATTAATTACTTCTCCATTTACTTTAAAACCTCGAATTACACACTTTGTATCTCCTTTTGCACAAGGTACAAAAAGAGCCATTACATTCATACCAAATATCAATATTAAAAATATAACAATTTTTTTCACTGTTATCAACTCCCATATTTCTATCATAAAATTATTTTATAATATCAAACTCAAGAAATTAATCAAAATACTGGAAATATTAAATTAAAGAATTTCCGTATATTTCAAATGCTCCTTCAAAGCTTCCACATAAACCTTTGCATAGATGCTCAGTTCAATATTTTTCTGTGTTATAATCCCTACTTTTATATACTCATCTACGTTAAGAGGTCTGGCAATAATATTTTCCCCATTCAGCTCCTTATTGATTATTCCGGTACTTACAGTATATCCATCGAGTCCAATGGCCAGATTAAACAATGTTGCCCTGTCCCGCACCTTTATGTTTTTATCCCTGTCAATTGTACTTAATATTTCCTCTGAAAAATAGAAGGAATTATAATCTCCCTGCTCAAAAGACAGATAAGGATAGTCTTTCAAATCTTCCAGATTTATAATTTTTTTCTTTGCAAGAGGATGATTGGAACTAATGAATACATGAGGTTTTGCTGTAAATAATTCTGTAAATTTCAAATCATTTCTCTTTATCATCTTCTCAATTACAATTTTATTTGCTCCTGAAGTGTACAGGATTCCTATTTCGCTTTTTCTTTTACTTACATCTTCTATAATTTCATTTGTCTGGGTTTCCCGCAATGTAAAGTCATATTTATTTTCCCCAAACTTCTTGATTACATCTACAAAGGCATTTACAGCAAAGGAATAATGCTGAGTAGATACAGAAAATCTTCTTGTTATATTATTTCCTTTTTTGTACTGCTCTTCCAGCAAATCTGTCTGCTCCAGAACCTGTCTTGCATACCCGAGAAATCTGTCACCTTCATGGGAAACAATTACTCCTTTATTTGTCCTGTTGAAAATTGATATATTCATTTCATCTTCCAGTTCCTTTATTGCCTTAGTCAATGCCGGCTGTGAAATAAACAGTTCCTTTGCCGCATCACTCAGAGTTCCTTTTTCTGCGACTGTAACCACATATCTTAACTGCTGTAGTGTCATTTTTTTCTCCTAATAGTTTCAATTATTATATTCCTAGCGTTTCCTTCAATGCAGTCTGAAGAATACTTGAAAAATTCAAAGAATGTTTTTCAGCTTCATCATTTAACCATTTTGGAATAGTTAATGTTTTTTTCACAGACTGATTTTCAGCTTTTTCTAAAATAGGTGGAAGCCATACATCTATATACATTAAAAATTCTTCACTATTTAACTTTATCTTATTTTCTTCCGTTTCTGGAAAAGGAATATTTTTTTTTGACATAACAAATAGGACTCCAGCTAATACATCTTTAGCATTATTAACAACTTCCTCCAACGTTTCTCCGTCAGTAAAACATGATTCAAAATCTAAAAAATTTGCATAATAAATATCTTTTTCCTTTTTTATTACACACGGATAAAAAATTCTATTTTTCATAATTAGTCTCCTTATTTTAACAACTTCCCTATAAGATTTTGTTTTAGACATAATTTCCCCCTCTTTTATATTATACGTATTATAAATACGTATGTCAATACTTTTAATTCTATATCCTTATTTCTCCCCTGTCATTACAAGCGGAGTTGATTTATCAATATCAAATACCGATTTATCAAACCCTCCATATACCTTTATATTTTTAAATCCTATTTTTTCAAAATAATCTTTTAACTCATTATAAGTAATATTTAAAAGTATTTCCTCATTTTCTATATTGTTGTCTAAAATTGTTTTAAAAATGATATTTCCTTCTTCATTCAGATAATAAAATCTCTCAAATTTTACATTTTCATTTTCTATTAGAGGAAGTGTTCCCAGAAAATTATTTTCATCCTTCTGTTTTACAAATTTAGAAAAATTTATAATCTGAATTATTATCTTACCTCCATTACTAAGCTGATGATAGGACTTCTCCAGAAACTCATATATTTCTTCATTATTGTTTAAGTGAGGAAGTGTATTCCCAATGTTTATTACCGTATCAAACTTTTCCAGTTTATCAATGTCCAGCATATTCATATTTACAACGGAAATACCTTTTTGGGCAGCTTTGTTTATAAGCCTTCCATTAATATCAATAGAATGTACCTGAAAGCCTTTTCCTGAAAGATATTCAGTAACTTTTCCTGTGGCAGCTCCTACGTCGAGTACATTTTTTCCTTTTATTTCATCATCCAGAAATTTTTTCTGCATAGGAGATAAAGGAAATACATAGTCATATTTATCAGCTATTGTGTCATAAAATTTTTTCATATTAAGTTCATTTTCATTCATATTTTTCATAAAATCATCTCCCTGAAAGTTTTATTTATGATTAACTACATTATACTTTCATTGTAACTGTAAATGCAATAATAATTTTTCTTTAAAAATTCTTTTCTTTAAAAATAGGATAAATTCTGCTATAATATTTATACTGAAGAGATAATACAGCCATGTGCCGTATTATTTTTATTTTAAATAGAAAAAGAAAGGAAAATTGGTAATGAATAAAGAAAAAGAAACAGTTATAAAAGAAAACAAAATGGGGACCATGCCTATTAACAAACTTATAATCAATATGTCACTGCCCCTTATTACATCAATGTTTGTACAGGCTTTTTACAATATAGTGGACAGTCTTTTCGTATCAAGAATAAATGAAGAAGCGCTTACAGCCGTTTCAATGTCTTTTCCTGCACAGAATCTTATGATTTCAGCAGGTACAGGTGTAGGAGTGGGGATTGCAGCACTGATTGCAAGATATCTAGGGGCAAAAAATGAAAAAGGGGTAACAAGAGTAGTGCACAATGGTATATTTCTTGGAATTTTAAACTCTATCCTGTTTGTTATTTTTGGACTATTTTTTACAAAATTCTATTTTCAATTCCAGAAAGCTTCAGGAATTATTGAAGAATACGGAATACAGTATTTAAGCCTATGTTCTATCTTCGCTTTTTCAATTATTATGGAAATTACATTTGAAAGAATGCTTATAGCATCAGGAAAAACCGTTTACACCATGATTACACAAAGCACTGGAGCTATTATAAATATTATATTTGATCCAATTTTTATTTTTGGACTTCTAGGATTTCCAAAAATGGGAATAGTCGGAGCCGCTGTTGCAACTATTTTAGGACAGACGGTTTCAATGTTTATGGCATTATACTTCAATATTAAGAAAAATCAGGAAGTACGTTTTGCAATAAAGAAATTTGCAGTAAATCTTAAAACTATTATGAATATATATGAAATCGGATTTCCATCAATAATTATGCAGTCTACAGCTTCATTCCTGATATTCCAGCTGAATAACCTTCTGGCTTCATTCTCCACAACGGCAACAGCTGTTCTGGGAGTTTACTTTAAACTGCAGAGTTTTGTTATCCTGCCAGTTTTTGGATTAAATAACTCCGTTGTATCCATTGTTTCATACAATTATGGTGCAGGAAAGATAAAAAGACTTCTTCAAACTGTAAAACTGGCAAATGTGTATGCCTTCAGCATTATGTTCATTGGATTTATACTTTGTCAGACATTACCTGCTGAAATGCTTAAAATATTTGATGCTTCTGATAATATGCTTGCAATCGGAATTCCTGCCCTTAAAATAATAAGCTTTGCATTCCTTCTTGCCCCTTTTTCAGTCGTTTCAAGTGGAACTTTCCAGGCTTTAGGCAAGGGGATGTTCAGCCTTATTATATCCCTTATACGTCAGCTAGTTGTCATACTTCCACTGTCATACCTTCTCGCAGGAATAATCGGAATAAATGGTGTCTGGCTATCTTTCCCTGTAGCAGAAGTAGTCGGTGGGATACTGACAGTTATTTATTTTAAGAAACTGTATAATAACGAAATCATGAAGCGAAATATTAAAAGGCATAGATAGGTATCATGATTTATCAGTTTCACATGGAAAAATTCATTCTAAAAAATAAAGCTATTAATTCAAAAGCACATTTGACTTGGAATATCTTCTGTCAGATGTGCTTTTATTATGGTTATTTTATTTACATGTATTCACAAAACCATTTACTTTCTCTATTTTTTTACCTATCTCATTTACTCCTGAAATATAATCATTATATGATAAGCCGTAAACTTTACCTCTTATCGTTTTCTTTAAACATTCGCCTTCATTAGAAAAACCTATAGGCAATCCATAGCCTGTTTTTAAATCCAGCAATGTCCATGTATCATTATTTATTGCCGTATTCTCTGGGATAATTAATTCAATTCCTTCAAACTGTACCTTCTTATTTACAGGTCTTTTTGCTATATCATCTATGGCTTTATATACCCCTTCCTTATATTTATCATTTTTATATGCTCCTCCTCCATCTTTCTTTCTACCTCTTTCCATTGCATTCGAATCTCTTATGTCATCCACAACCTGATTAAAATAGTAGCATGAACTTAACATCAGTAGCATCATCCCTATTGTCATTAGTCTTCTCATCATCTTAATCCAACTCCGTTTCTTTATTTTACTCTTTATTTTATTTTAATTATACCTTGTTTTAATAATATACGCCATTTGTTTTTCCTTTGGCAAAAATCATATATCATAAAAAAGGTTATCTTATGGGATAAAAATAGATTTGCATAAACTATAATAATTTGATATAATGAAAATACCTTAAGGTAGACCCTAAAAGGGTAAACTGAAATATAGTTAAATAAATTGGGATAAAAAAGGCTGGATTATTTCAGTCTTTTTTGTTATAATTTTTTGGGTTACCCAATAACCTAAACTATATTTCAGGAGGTACTGCTATGCTTAAAATAATAGTTGTACTGATTTTTATTTTAATCAGTTACAATTTGTTTTAATCATCAGACCTCAACCCTTAGGGGTATCAATAGGCTTTTATCGGGTCTATTTTTTATTACCATTAACCAAAGTATTTTTTGGACTGAGCTAACATCTGATAATAAATTATTCATTCCGTTTCAATTCTAAAGCTCATAATTACCTCAAATTTTGATTCATTTTAATTTTTGGTATAAATTTATCAAATTAATTCTAGAATGTATTAAAGAATATTATTAACAGAGCTTCTTTGTCCATAATATATTCACTCCTTCATTTTTACACTATATGTCAGCAATATTATATCTGATTTGTTCTTTTACGTCTTAAATTCTAAAAAAAGAGCAGCGTATAAACTGCTCTGAATTCGTTATCTATATATGATATATATAATCACAATATACAGTATATTTTTATTACATACTTGTTATATACGTACATGTTTTTAGAGATTTTTTCAGGTATGACTATTTCTGCATCTTCAAATTGTACTTTTTTATTTACAGGTCTTTTGCATATATCAAATAAATATTATTTTTTACGTTTTCCCTTTCCTCTCATCATTCCTCCACCAAGTCCAGGAATTGCTCCGCTATTGAACATTTTCATCATCTGTTTCATCTGTTCAAACTGTTTGATAAGTTTATTTACGTCCGTTACCTGAACGCCGCTTCCTTTAGCTATTCTTGCCTTACGGCTTCCACTTTTCAGAAGTTTCGGATCCCTTCTCTCCTGTACTGTCATCGAAAAGATTATCGCTTCCACTCTTTTCATTTCCTTTTCTGCCATTGCCATATCTATTGCACTTGTATCCACTCCAGGTATCATTTTCATAATTCCTGCAATGGATCCCATTTTTCTTATCATTTTAAACTGTTTCAGAAAATCTTCAAAATCAAACTGATTTTTTCTGAATTTTTCTTCCATTTTCTTGGCTTCTTTTTCATCAATTGCTTCCTGAGCCTTTTCAACAAGTGAAACAACATCTCCCATTCCCAGTATTCTCGATGCAAGCCTGTCAGGATGGAAAGGTGCTATATCATCCAGTTTTTCCCCTTCACTGATAAACTTTATAGGCTTTCCTGCCACTTCCTTTACTGAAAGGGCGGCTCCTCCACGTGTATCTCCGTCCAGCTTTGTCAGAACTACTCCTGTAATGTCAAGCTGCTCATTGAAGGTCTTAGCCACATTTACTGCATCCTGTCCTGTCATTCCGTCTACTACAAGCAGTATTTCATGTGGTTTAAAATTATCTTTTATTCCCTGCAGTTCACCCATAAGCTGTTCATCTATGTGCAGACGTCCTGCAGTATCTATTATTACATATGTTGCATGTATTTTCCCTGCTTCTTCCAGCCCTTTTCTGCATATTTCATTTACATCTGTACTTTCATCAATTGTAAATGAAGAAACCTTTACCTGCTCTGCCAATACTTTCAGCTGTTTCTTCGCTGCAGGTCTATATACATCAGCTCCAATAAGAAGCGGTGTTTCCCCTTTTGAACGGAGATGTTTAGCCAATTTTCCCGCAAAGGTTGTCTTTCCTGCCCCCTGTAATCCTGAAAGCATTATAATAGTAGGATTTTTAGACGATTTTGCTATCTGTACATTTGTTCCACCAAGAACTTCCACAAGCTCATCATGCACTATTTTTACAAACTGCTGAGTAGGATTTACTCCTGATATTACTTCTTCCCCTAAAGCCTTTTCCCTTATTTTTGAAACAAAATTTTTTGCCACACCATAGTTTACATCCGCTTCAAGAAGTGCAAGTCTTACTTCCCTCAGTGCATCCTTCATATTCGCTTCCGTTAACTTTCCCTGTCCGCTTACCTTTTTAAATATATCCTTAAACCTGTCACCTAAATTATTAAACATTAAAACACCTCATTATAATCAAAATCTTCTATTATTTTTTCTAAATTTTCCTTTGTAAAATTCTCCTTCAAATTTTCAAGTTTTTTCTTTAATTCCTTTTCCTTCTCAAATATTTTAAGTTTCCGCTCATATTCATCAAGCTGTCTGAATCCTCTTTTTATATTGTCAAATACTGCCTGTCTGGTAATTCCATACTCTTCTGAAATCTCACTCAGAGACCTGTCCTCTTCGAGATAAAGTTCAAGATACTGTTTCTGCTTTTTGGAAAATAGTTCTCCATAATACAAAAAAAGTGTCGAATATCGTAAAAAATCATCTAATTTATCCATAATCTTTATTATATAGTTATTTCTGCATATTGTCAATTTTATCCTACAACATGGAAACAGGATCTACATCTACGCTTATTCTTATCTTTTTTTCCTTGTATTCATTCATTGTTTTTCTTATTACATTTTTTACCTTTGTAATATTTTCCCTGTTAAATTTTATAAATATCTGATATCTGTATCTTCCGTTTATTTTATAAATCGGAGCCTTAAATGGCTCTGATACAAATTCATTTCCACCGGGATTTGTTCCAATGTTCAGGCCTGCCATAAGAATATTGTAGAATTTTTTTGCCTTTTTTTCCAGTTCTTCCTCTTCTTCTGAAGATACCACTATAATTATTAGTCTTCCGAAAGGCGGATAATTCAATATTTTCCTTAACTCCATTTCCTTCCTGTAATATCCTTCATAATTTCCCGTAACTGTATTCTGTATGACTTCATTTTCCTCATTAAATGTCTGGATTACCACTTTTCCATCCTTACTGCCACGTCCTGCCCTTCCTGATGACTGGGTCAGCAGCTGGAAAGTCTTTTCTCCTGCCCGAAAATCCGGAAAATTCAGTATTATGTCAGAATTAATAATACCTACAAGAGTAACATCAGGAAAGTGAAATCCCTTCGCAATAATCTGTGTTCCAAGCATTATGTCATATTTGTGATTTTTAAAGTCATTATATATATCTTCATAATCCTTCTTTGTCTTTACCGTCTCAGAATCCACCCTTACAGTCCTGCTTTCAGGAAAATATGACTTAATCTCTTCCTCTATTTTTTCAGTCCCTGTTCCAATCTGCATAACTTTTTCACTACCACACGCATCGCACTTCCCGTTAAAATACTTTTCGTATCCACAGTAATTGCATTTCAACTTGTTCTCGTACTTATAATAGCTTAAAGATATGCTGCAGTTGGGACATACAGGTATGTGTCCACAATCTTTGCATTTCAGAAGATTTGCAAACGCTTTCCTGTTTAAGATAAGTATTACCTGCTCTTTTCTTCCCAGTGCCCCTGACATTTCCTTCAGCAGTTCTTCCGAGAAATTTTCAGGTGTATTGTTTAAATCAACTATTTCATACGTAGGCATTTTTGCATTGTTAAATCTTTCCTTCAGTTCCACAAGCTCAATGTCATTTTTTTCAGCCTGATAATATGACTCAAATGAAGGTGTTGCCGATCCAAAAATCACCTTTACATCCCCCTCAATCAAGGCTCTTTTTATTGCCACATTTTTTGTGTGATATCTAGGATTATTATCCTGTTTATATGTATTTTCATGTTCTTCATCTATTATTATATATTTCAGGTTCTGCACAGGAGCAAATATCGCCGATCTGGCTCCAATAACTATCTTTTTTTCCCCTGTCCTTATGTAAGTCCATTCCTTTCTTTTCTCTGCATCTGTCAGCTTGCTGTGAAGTATAGCCACAGAATCTGAAAACTGCTTTTCCAGCCTTTCTGTCATTTGGGTTGTAAGAGAAATTTCAGGTACTAGGAACAGGCTTCCGTAACCATTTTTTATTGCTTCTTTTATAAGATTTATATATATTTCAGTTTTACCCGATCCAGTAACCCCTTTTAACAGATAAAACTTCTTTTCTCCATTTTTTATTATATCTGCAACCTTCTGCTGTTCTTCATTCAGGACAACATCATCATCGGCTATTTTACCTTCAATTTTTCCGCCTGACATTTTTTTACTGTTTACTATCAGCTTCTTTTCAATCTTTATGGCTTCTTCCTTCAGAGCCCTTTTTATTATATCAGGAGAAAAATTTTTATCAAGTGTTGCTGTTGTTACTTCCTTCTTTTTTTGCATATATCTGTTGAATTTTTCAGTTTCACTCATTTTTTCATTACTTTTTTCGAAAAGATACATATTTTCTGTTTTAGGTTCTTTATCTTCCAGATTTTTCACATATATTGCCTTTTTCGAATAATTCAGCTTCAAAGTCCCTGGATATACTGTCCTTATGACATTGTAATAATCACTTATATAGTAGTCTTTTATCCATCTTATCAGCTTCATTATATTTTCTGGAATAGATAAAATAGGGGCTCTATCTATGATAAATTTTATTTTTGAAACATCTATCGATATATCTTCCTCTTTTGTTTCAGAAATAATCAGTCCTGTCTTATTTCTATTTACAAAATTTACAATACACCATTCTCCGGGCTCATATTTCTCCGTTGATTTATAGGTATATATATTTATATTATTTTCGACATATATTTCATAATAATACATAGTTACCCCTATTTTTTTATGTTATTTTACTGCTTAATTCAATATTATCCTTACTTCTGAATTTTTATCCAGTTTTGTTCCTGGCTCCGGATACTGCTCTACAACACTTCCGTTTCCTGTTATCTTATATTTTGGAAATTTAATCTGAGGATATATTGAAATTATTTCCCTTAAGCTTAATCCTTTCAAATCAGGCATTTTATTATTATTAAACTCATTCAGCAATTTTTTCAGATCCTTCATTGGTTTCTGTTCAACTGCTTTTTCCTTTCTGCTTTCTTCAATATTACCTTCCGGACTTATTCCCATGTATTTTATCAGTTTTTCTAAAACATTTCTTACAGATGGCAATGCCACTTCCCTTCCATAATGTTTTTCACCTTTTCTAGGTTCATTTATGGAAATCAGGACAATATATTTTGGATTATCTACAGGAAAAAATGCAATAAATGAACTGAAGTATTTTCTATTATCATACCCTTTTACCCCTGGTTTCTGTGCAGTTCCTGTTTTTCCACCAATTCTGTATCCTTTAATCTGGGCTCCTTTTCCTGTTCCTTTTGTAACAACTGCTTCCATATATTTTCTGACACGTCGTGAAGTATCATCTTCAAATATTTTTCTTACTACAACCGGACTATTCTGTTTAACGATATTTCCCCTGTCATCTTCCAGCCTGTCAACAAGATAAGGTTTCATAAGCTTTCCATTATTTACTACTGCATTAATTGACGTTATCATCTGTATCTGTGTCATGGCAATTCCCTGACCAAAAGAAACATTTGACTTTCTTACAGCCGTTAAATCCTTTAATGACAGCAATTTTGGAGACATCTCAGAAAATGTATCTATTCCTGTCTTTCCTCCTACTCCTACTCTATCCAGATAATTATGGAAAACTTTTGTGTCAATTCTTGAACCTATTACAACCATTCCTACATTTGATGATTCTGAAATTAATTCTTCTATTGTATATGTTTTCTTTATTGTAGGGTCATGTTCCTTTATTATTCTATCCTGTACTTTTATTTGTCCCCCTGAATATATTGTAGAATTAGGAGTTATCACTCCTGTGTCTAATCCCATAGCAACTGTTATAGGCTTAAAAATCGATCCCGGCTCAAACATATCTGTTATTGGTCTATTCTTTACTTCAGCATTATTACTTGCCTTCGGATAGGAAGACATTGAAAGTATTCTTCCTGTCTCCACTTCCATAATTATCCCCATTGCAGATACCGGATTATATGTTTGAAAAGCTCTTTTCAGTTCTTCATCCATTATATCCTGCAGGATGCTGTCTATTGTTAATATGATGTTATTTCCATTCTGAACTGAAACACTTTTTTTATTTTTTATTGCGTCTACTGTTAAAAAGTTTCCAGGATTTTTCATCCCTTCTACTATTCCATCTGTTCCTGTAAGTTCTTCATCATAGAATTTTTCAATACCATAAGCTCCTTTACCTTCACTGTCCAGAAAACCTATCATTTCCTGAAAAATTTCATTCTTTATATAGTTTCTGCTGAATGATGGTTTAAAAAATACTCCTGAACTGAGATATTTGGCAGCAGCCATTTCATCTTCTATGGCTTTTCTTTCATTATATCCAAGTTTGTAGTTTACTTTTAAATATTTTGATTTACTATTTTTCTTTAAAATAATATCCCTTTTCACCTTATCTGTATCCAAATTAGGGAGATTTTTCTTAAAAAGATCCATCAGCTTGTCAATGTTTTCATCCTTTACCAAGGTAGGATCTAAGGTTATCACATAGTCTTCTCCATCAAATGCAAGAATTTCTCCGTCATTTGAAATTATTCTTCCTCTTTTAGCAGGTATAGTATAATTACTTCTATATTGTTCTTCCCCGGTCTTTTTATATTCTTCACCTTTTACAATCTGAAGAAAGAATAATCTTAAGAAAATACCAAAAAACGCAAGTACTACTCCTGCTGATATTATTGCCACACGTACCTTAAAAGCACTTATTCTTATTTTTTTCCCTTTTTTTATCCCAGATTTCTTTTCCATATTTCTCCTAAATTACCCCAGTTTTTTTAAAATTAATTCATTTATCATTTGAGGATTGGCTTTTCCTTTGGAAAGTCTCATAGCCTGTCCCACTAAATATTTAAGGGCATTACTTTTACCTGCCTTGTAATCTTCAACAGACTGCTGATTTTCTTCCAGCACCTGTTCAACTATTTTCTCAATTTCACTGTTGTCAGTTATCTGAATCAATCCTTTTTCCTTTACTATAATTTCAGGATCCTTATCTTCCAATAACAGCAGTTCAAAAACTTCCTTTGCTATTTTTGAGCTTATTACATTTGTTTTTATCAGAGTTATAAGTTTTGCAATATTTCCTGAAGAAACTGGGAATTTCTCAATTCCAATATTTTTTTCCTTCAGCACCCTTAAAACTTCTGTAAGCATCCAGTTTGCAGAAAGTTTAGGCTCTCCTGATTCCTTTACCATTGTTTCATAGTATTCAGCAAGTTCAGGTTCTCCTGCAAGAGTTGCAGCTTCTTTTTCATTCAGCTTATATTCCCCTACAAATCTTTTTGCTTTTTCATCTGCAAATTCAGGCATGTCCTTTCTAACTTTTTCAAGCCTGTCATCAGAAATAATAACTCTTGGCAGGTCAGGTTCAGGAAAGTATCTATAATCCATCGCTTCCTCTTTACTTCTCATAGGCCTTGTGACACCCTGCTCTTCATCCCATAACCTTGTTTCCTGAACAACTCTTCCACCATTTTCAATAACTTCTATCTGTCTGCTTGTTTCATACTCTATTGCCCTCACAACAGCCTTGAATGAATTCAAGTTCTTAGTTTCAGTTCTTGTCCCTAAAACTATATCCCCTTTTTTTCTTACCGATACATTGGCATCACATCTCAGTGACCCTAGCTCCATGTTTACATCACTTACTTTTGTATATTTCAGTCTGTCCTTCAGTGTATTCAGATAGGCATACGCCTCCTCGGCGTTTTTTATTTCAGGCTTTGAAATTATCTCAATCAGAGGTACTGACGCCCTGTTATAGTTTAAAAGGCTTTCTGATGCTGTATGTATACTTTTTGCAGTATCTTCCTCTATCTGGATTCTTTCTATCCCTACTTCAGATTCCTTTCCACTGTTTGTCACAATATGCAGTTTCCCATTTTCAGCATATGGCTTGAAATACTGTGTTATCTGATAGTTTTTTGGAGAATCAGGATAGAAGTAATTTTTTCTGTCAAACTGACTTTCCCCATTAATTTCGCAATCCAGTGCAAGTGCCGCCTTTATGGCATAATTAAGCACTTCTTCATTCAGCTTTGGCAATGCTCCAGGCTGTCCTGTACATATAGGACACGTAGAAACATTAGGTGCTTCATTATCATAATCGGCATTACATGAACACCATACTTTTGTTTTTGTTTTTAACTGGCAATGTACTTCCAGTCCAATGACTGTTTCATATTCCATGCTCATTTTCTGTTTTTCCTTTCGTTAATTCATTATTTTTTAGATATAATTTTCTTTTTAAAAATCTAAAAATGTCAAACACTATCTCTTTAATAAGTTTACAAAATCTTCTTCTGTTCTGGAATATTACAGTTCAGGATATTCTATCTTCCCTCTTGCTTCCTCAAATTTGTGGGAAACATTAAACAGTAAATCTTCCCTAAAATAATTTCCAATCAGCTGTATTCCTACAGGAAGTCCATTTACAAATCCTGCAGGAACTGAAATTGCAGGAACTCCTGCCATATTTATTGAAACAGTAAAAATATCTCCCAAATACATCTGAACCGGATCAGTAACTTTTTCTCCTTTTTTAAAGGCTGTTGTAGGGGAAACAGGAGTCAATATAATATCAACTTCATTTAATGCCTTCTCAAAGTCCTCTTTTATAAGTCTTCTTACCTGTGAGGCTTTTTTATAGTATGCATCATAAAATCCTGAACTTAACACATAGTTTCCTATCATTATTCTTCTCTTTACTTCAGGCCCAAATCCTTCACTTCTTGATTTTACATACATTTCTTCTATATTTTCATCACTTTTTCTTACACCGTATCTTACACCATCATATCTTGAAAGGTTTGATGCCGCTTCTGCTGATGAAATTATATAATAAGTTGATATTGCATATTTTGTATAAGGCAATGACACTTCCTTTATTTCAGCTCCAAGTTCCTTTAGCTGAGCCACAGCTTTATCTACAACCTCTTTTATGTCCTTATCCAAATCTTCTGTGAAATATTCTTTAGGAAGTCCTATTTTTAAGCCTTTCAAATCATTATTCAGACTTTTCAAATAGTCAGGCACTTCAATTTCTGCTGTTGTTGGATCTTTTTCATCATGTCCTGATATTATCTGCATAATTCTTGCCAAGTCTTCAGTTGACTTTGCCAATGCTCCTATCTGGTCAAGCGAAGAACCGAATGCCATAAGACCATATCTTGACACTCTTCCGTATGTCGGCTTTATTCCTACTGTTCCTGTAAGGCTTGCAGGCTGTCTTATACTTCCTCCTGTATCAGTTCCTAATGCTATTGGCACCATCTGTGCAGCTACTGCAGCAGCTGATCCTCCACTGCTTCCTCCCGGCACTCTATCCAATGCCCATGGATTTGAAGCAGGCTTTATTGATGAATTTTCATTTGATGACCCCATTGCAAATTCATCCATGTTCGCTTTTCCTATTATAGGAACTCCTGCCTTCTTAAGTTTTTCAACTACTGTCGCATCATATACCCCTTCATAATTTTTAAGAATCTGTGATGAAGCCGTAGTTAAATCACCTTTTGAAAGAATGTTATCCTTCAGTGCCACAGGAACTCCAAATAACAATGTATTATCATATTCTTTTCTATTATTTTCATTATTGTCATCATCGTATTTTTTAGCACTTTCCAGCGACTTTTCATTTAAAACACTTGAGAATGCCCCTACTTTATCTTCCAGCGAATCAATTCTCTGTAAAAATTCCTTCGTTACTTCTTCAGATGTAACTTCCTTATTTTTTATCATTTCAGCTATTTCACTGGCTGTTTTTCTGTATAAGTTCATTTTTCCACCTTTCTTTTCTTAATCCCACCAAAAATACCAATTTCTTGATTTATACAATCCCTTTGAAAGTTCTTCCAGTTCATCATAAATTTGGAAAACTAAATCTTCACTGACTAAAAACTGCTCTACTGCCAATTTTTCTGTCTCTTCCTGTGTTTCAGGAAATTTTTCCAAATAAAATTCTATTTCAGAGTCAGTTATTGCAGCAATTCTTGCATCATATTTTTCATACCAATATTTACTTATAGCTATAATTTCTTCAGGTAAAGGACATTCGTTAAATCCGCCGAATAAAAACCATCCTGGAATTTCGTAAGCTTTATCTGCCGGAATCTTAAATAGTCCTACATTTTCCCTTACTTTTCCAGTTTCTTCATCAAATATTGAGTTTAAATAGAAAGTCTCATCTTCATTGAAATTTTTAAAATAATCTAAGTAGTCACTGTCATCAGAAAATTCATATTCCTCATTTAGATACCCATTTTCTATATATTCCTGTCTTCTTTCTTTAAACCACTGGCCACAGTCTATTTTTTTATAATTTTCTAAAATTTCATCCCTTGCTCTTTCATATTCCTCAAAATCAGGAAACTCTTCATTGAAATAATCTTTTACCTCAACAAAAACAGGAATAAAACCTTGTTTTTTCCCTTCTTCCAACAACTCAAAGTATCTTTCTGCAACTTCTGTTATTTCGCTGTCTTCACTAATTTTTTCATAGTCACATTTTATTTTTTCTGCAAGTAAATCTATATTTTCCAATATTTTCCTCTCCTTCAAAGAAACTAATTATCAGCATTTTCTCCAACAACTTTTGGTACAATTATAAATTCATCATCACTATTTGGTGCATTTTTCAGGATATCCTTTTTAATTCCGCTATCTTTGACAACATCTTTTCTCAACACATCTTTTAAATCCAGCACGTTAAACAATGGTTCAACCTCGCTTGTATCAACGCTGTTCAACTCTTCCATGTGATCAAAAATTTTATTCAAATCTGTTCTAAATTTTTCAATCTCATTTTCTGAAAATTCCAGCTTTGACAATTTTGCTATTTTTAAAACATCTTCTTTGCTCAGCATTTTTTCTCCTTATTTTTTATTCATTTTCAATTATTTCTTTTAAAGTTGGTTCTAATCTTGAAATTATTCCTGTTACTAAAGCATTTCCCATCATAAAATATCTGTTTCTCTTTGGCATCGTATCTGTCCAGTTTGGAGGAAACATTTGTATCATTTCACATTCTATTTCAGTCAGAATACGGTAATCTTTTTCTTTCTTATCATAAATAATATGGGAAGATCTGTTTACTGTTCCTTCACTTGTAAGCATAGTCCTTGCAGGTTCTTCCATATTTTCAGGGAAAGCCATGCTACCTTCACTGTAAATATATGAATGACCTGTTCCTGTTTTTCTTTCTATTTTTTTACTTCCTTTCAGATATTTCCATTTTTCCAGTTTATCACTTGTAACCAAATATTCCTTTAGATTAGGGTTATTATAGCTCTCAGCATTTTTTATTACCTTCTCTAAAGAAAAAGTTTCTTCTTTAATTGAATCTACATTATAATGAAAAACAGTTCCATCTATCATTATTCCACTTTCAAAAAATTTACCTTCTGAATACTCATCACTTATTTTTAAGACATTTTCATATTTATTCAGGTCTATTTCTTTTTCAGAATCTATCATTACTGGAAATACTTTATTAAAAATATTTTCTTTGTTTTTTCTAAATTCCTTACTATACTTCAAATTTTTCTTAAAAGCAAATATGAAGACTCTTCTTCTTTTTTGTGGCATTGAGTAATCTCCGGCATTTATAACTCTCCATTGCACATAATACCCTAATTCATCAAATGTCTTGAGCATTATTGCAAAATCCCTTCCTCTTCTATTTGCTGGTGACTTTAAAAGCCTATCCACATTTTCCAAAAGTACAAAAGGAGATTTTTTTTCAATTAAGACATCTTTTATATCCCAGAATAAAACTCCCTTTTTTCCTTTAATTCCTTTTTCTCCATTAAGACTTCTTGCCACAGAATAATCCTGGCATGGAAAACCACCGACTAGCAGATTATGATTCGGTATCATTTTTTTATCAACCTTATTTATATCTTCATTTGAATTATTCTCTATCCCAAATCTTTTTGTATAGCAGTTATATGCATGCTGTGCTTTTGTTGAAGGCTCAAACTGATTTCCCCAGACAAAATTCCAAGTCTTATTTTCTTTCGCTAATCCTGTTTCCTCATCAAATTCCTTTATTTTGTTCAAACCGACTCTAAAACCTCCAACACCTGCAAATAACTCTGCAACTGTTAACTCCATTATTTTTCCTCCCCTTTAATTATTATATCTTTAATTATTTTAATAATATAATCATTATTTAGCCAAAAACATTGTTTTGTCATTTTATCACCATTAGGAAGCTCATCAGCATCACCATTGCTTCCGTTACCGTATTCCTGACCACCAATCACATATTTTGATTTGCTTGCGTGTGGTCTCAAATGAAAAATTTTAGTTTCACTTTTTTTTGGCAAATCA
>ERZ773031.598-NODE-598-length-19456-cov-4.713932_pt1 | contig 19456 bp, 13 predicted proteins | sample MGYA00511666_ERZ773031 | MGnify/ENA primary metagenome ERZ773031 (study PRJEB29015, sample SAMEA2738135) | human oral metagenome | biome: human oral; feature: human-associated habitat; material: saliva | place: China | collected 2250 ...
CTCGTTTTGCGTGCAGGTTCATCGATGCAGGATGAAGAAAGGTGACGAAGAATGAAGCATGCAAAGAAACTGCAATACGCATATACCCATGCCTTCTAAGTGGCTGCTCTATGCACTCTTTGTCGCGGGCTGCCTTCTCCTTCTCGCAGGATGTGGGAACGGGGCGCGAGCGGGGGGCGGCGGAGAGGTATTCTATCGCGGAACGGATGATACCGGGGCGGAGGTCGTTGTCGCGGAAAGACCGCATCGGATCGTGTCACTGGGACGGGGGATGGATGAGATTCTCCTTGGGATCGCTCCGCCGGAGCAGATCGCGGGGCTCACCTCCACGGTGGATGATCCGGGAATATCCTGCATGACGGAAGAGGCACGCGCCGTATCCGTCAAACTCAAGGACAGAAGTCCGGAGCGCGTTGCGGCACTGGATCCAGACCTTGTCCTTGCGATTGACGGCATACCGAAGGAGCTGGTGGATAGCCTGCGCGATTTGGGGATTCCCGTCTTTGTCTCACGCACGCCGAATAACCTCGATGACATCTTTGCACGCATTGAGACGGTTGGACGCCTGATTGGACAGGAGGAAAATGCCGCCGCACGCATCGCCGAAAAACGTGCCCTTCTCGCTGATGTGGAGCGGCGCGTTGGAGACATCCCGGAGGAGGAGCGCCCCATCGTCGTTGCATTTGCGTTCAGCGGTGTGTTTGGACGCAAGGATGGGCTCTTTGACGATATGTGCCGCCGTGCCTCCCTGCGCAATGGTGTGGCGATGGCGGGGCTGACGGCGACGACTGCGGTCTCGATGGAGCAGGTCGTTGCACTCAATCCCGATGTATTTCTCCTGCCGACGTGGAGTACGGAGGGGAAAACAACGGAGGAATTTCGCGAGAAACTCTGCAGCGACCCCTTGTTTATCCATGTGAAGGCCGTGCAGGAAAATCACCTCTATGCGGTTCCGGATCGGTATCGTTACAATACTTCACAGAATGCGGCAGATGCTGTCTACGCATTGGCACGCGCTGTCTATCCGGAGCGCTTTGCCGATGAACAGTGAGGGGCTCGGGGCGGTGCCACTGCGCATGCTCGTCATGAGCCTTACCGGAAACTGTAATCTCGCGTGTCGCTACTGCTATGCCACAGAGCAGGACAGGCACACGATGACATGGGAGACGGCGCGGCGTGCCATTGACCTCGCGGCGGCGGGCAAAATGCCCTTTATCCTGCAGTTCTCGGGCGGAGAACCTCTCCTTGCACTACCGCTGCTGCGTCAGATGGCAGACTACGTGCGCCGCAATCGTATCCCGGCACGCATGGATTTGCAGACCAACGGGACATTGCTGACCGAGGAGACGGCGACGTTTCTGCGCAGTGCGCGCATTGGGATCGGCGTCAGTCTTGACGGCAGACCCTCTGTGCACGATGCGCTTCGCTGTTATCCTGACGGCAGAGGAACGGCAGCGGATGTTGTCGCAGGGATTCGTCAGCTTGCGCAGTGCGGCATTGAGATCGGCCTGACCACAGTCGTCACAGCGGATAATGTTGCAGAGCTTTCCGGTGTTGTCGAGATGGCATACTATCTCGGCAATGTGCGCCGTGTGGGCTTTGATCTCCTGCGGCCACAGGGGCGTGGCTCTGCCGTTCGCAGCGCACGGGCCGAGGACATGGCGCAGGCGATGGAAGCGGTTTTTGCACTGAACCGCAAACTCGGGCGAATGACCGGCCGCACGATGGCGATCACCCAGATGGAGCAGGCGGCGTGTCTTGCCCGGCGCACAGGCGGCGGGTTTTCCCACTGCCACGCGATGAACGGGGCAGGGGTACACGTTGACGCGCTTGGAAATATCTACGCCTGTTCCTCCTTTGTCGGCGATGCGCACTTTCTGCTCGGCGATGTGGAACGTGGCATTGATGTGCAGCGCCAGAAAGAGGTGGCGCAGGAGATGCAGAATGCCATGGCGTTCTGCAGGACGTGTGCGGATTTTTCCGCCTGCGGCGGTGCGTGCTATGCGCGCAGGGCTGGGCAGGGACCTTCCGCCGTCTCCGCTGCCGAATGTGCACTGAAGCGTGCGGCGATGAAGGAGTCGCTGAACGTAGCTGTACAATGGAATAAGAGGACAGGGCAATGAAACATAGAACAGTTTACCCGTTTACTGCAATCGTTGGGCAGGAAGAGATGAAGACGGCACTTCTCCTCAGTATAGTCATGCCGTCTCTCGGCGGTGTGCTCATCAAGGGAGAGAAGGGAACGGCAAAATCCACTGCCGTACGCGCTGCCGCTGCGCTCCTGCCGGATCTGCACGCTGTGCGCGGCTGTGCCTGTCACTGTGATCCCGCACGCCCCGAGCTCTACTGTGATGCCTGTCAAGAGAGAAGCGCAGAGGGGAAACTGCCGCAGGAAGAAGTTCCGATGTGCGTGGTGGAGCTGCCCGTCAGTGCGACGGAGGACCGCGTGGTCGGGACGCTCGACATGGAGGCCGCGATCCAGCATGGACGCAAGGCGTTCGAGCCCGGCATTCTGGCGGCCGCGAACCGCAATATCCTCTATGTGGATGAGATCAACCTGCTTGAGGATCATATCGTCGATATCCTACTCGACTCGGCTGCAATGGGCGTCAACACCGTGGAGCGCGAGGGGATTTCCTATGCGCACCCGGCACGCTTCGTTCTCATCGGTACGATGAATCCGGAGGAGGGGGATATCCGTCCGCAGCTTCTCGACCGTTTTGCACTCTCCGTGACCGTTGTGGGGGAGCAGGATGCCGAAAGCCGCGTTGAGGTGATCCGTCGTCGGATTGCCTACGAGCGGGATGCAGATGCTTTTGCTGAGACATACGCGGCAGAGCAGGAGCAGCTGCGCACGCAGATTGTCGCGGCACGTCGGCGCGTTGCCAATGTGGCAGTGCCCGACGACATCCTTGGGCTGGCGGCGCAGGTCTCGTTGACGCTCGGCGTTGATGGGCATCGTGCCGATATTACCCTCATCAAGGCAGGGATTGCGCACGCGGCACTTGCAGGACGAACTGCTGTCAACGCAGAGGACTTGCTGCGCGTCAGCCGACTTGTCCTCGCACACCGTATGCGCCGCCGTCCCTTCGAGGAAGGGGCGGTCGACTGGAGCGCGGTGGATGCGATCTTAGGAGAATCTGTGTAAATCGCATTTCGGAGGCAAGAGCTTGAATACCCCGCATTATCCGCTGACTGCCGTCGTCGGGCAGGAGCACGCGCGGCGCGCGCTTGCGATTGCGCTCATCAATCCGCGTGTCGGTGCGCTCCTGATCTCCGGCACACGCGGTACGGCAAAATCCGTCCTTGTCCGTGCGGCAGCCCCCTTTACGGTGACGGGACGCATGGCGGAATTGCCGCTCGGTGCGTCGGAGGATATGATCTTCGGCACGATCGACATGGAGGCTGCCCTGCAGCAGGGAGAACGGCGTCTGCGGCATGGGCTTCTTCATCGTGCACGCCATACCTTCCTCTATATGGACGAGGTGAATCTCCTGCGCGAGGACATTCTGTCCACGGTTCTGAAATGTGCCGAGGATCGATTCTTTCGCCTTGAGCGGGACGGGCTTTCATTTACCGAAGAAGTTTCCTATACGCCTGTCGGCACGATGGATCCCGCCGAGGGGACGCTCCGCCCCACTCTGCTGGATGCCTTCGGGCTTTTTGTGTCGATGGAGGATGTGACTGACCCTGCACAGCGCAGGGAGATCGCCGCACGGGTACTCGCCTTTGAGCGCGACCCGGCGGCGTTTCGTGCGTCCTATGCCGCACAGGAGGAGGATTTTGCAGCCTCGATTTGCCGTGCACGTGAACTCCTGCCGCGCGTGGCGGTGCCGTCTGCCATTCTGCACTTTGCGGCCGCCTGCGTCCTGCGTGCCCACTGTGTCGGCAACCATGCGGAGATCTATCTCATCGAGGCGGCGCGTGCGCTTGCGGCACTCGCGGGCAGGGCATTCGTTATGCCTGTGGATGTGGAGGAGGCGGCGGAGTTCGTGCTCGTGCATCGGATGAGCCGTCCGCAGGAGGAGAAGCAGGCACCGCCCGATGATGGGAATGTGCCGGAGCAGGGCGAAAATGATGCGCCGGATGAACCGCAGGAGATGCTTCCTCCGCAGGATGAGGGCATAGCGGATGAGCGGCAGGAGCCCATGCAGGACGATGAACAGCAGAACGCCTCGCAGGATGAGACGGATGATGCACCACCGTCGGAGGATTCTCCCCGTGCTGATGAGGAGGATCGCATTTCTGCCCCGCTCGAAGGCGTCATGGCGCGGCTCTCGCTTCTCTCCATGACGATGCGTGCACAGGGCGGAAAGAGCGGCAAGCGTGACATCCTCCAAACGCATACAGCAGACGGGCGCGGCCTGCGAACGGAGATGCCGCGTGCCGGCCGCCGCCCCGATCTCGCGCTCTCTGCGACACTGCGCGCAGCCGCGCCCCATCAGCACATCCGTCAGGGCAGTCCGGCGGTTGTCATTCGCCCCGAGGATGTGCGCGTCTGGGTACGGGCAAAACGCACGGCAGCGAACATCCTCTTCCTCGTTGACGCCAGCGGCTCGATGGGGGCACGCGAGCGTATGCGGATGGTGAAGGGCGCGATTCTCTCCCTCTTGCAGGAAGCGTATCAAAAGCGTGACTGCGTGGGGCTCATTGCCTTTCGGCGCGATCGCGCGGAGACACTCCTGCCGATGACGCGCAGCGTGGAACTGGCGGAAAAGCAGCTGCGTGAGCTCCCCACGGGCGGAAGAACCCCGCTTGCCGAGGGGCTTGCCCACGCACTGCAGATGCTGCATGAGCTGGAGCGCAGGGGCGGCGGAAAAAATGTTCTCGTACTGGTCACGGATGGTCGGGCGAACGCCAAAGAGGGGGACGCGGGCGTACAGCGCGCCCTGCGGGCGGCGGAGGAAGTCGCAGGGACACAGGCGCTCAGTCTTGTCCTTGATACGGAGCGCGCCGTCCCGCGCGTCGGTATTGCGCCGGAGCTCGCCCGCCGCATGGACGCACGATATTACACCTTGGAGCAGCTCTCGACGGAGGGCGTGCTTGAGATTGTCCGCGCATCCCGCAGGCGATAGAATCAGGAGCGGTACGATATGAAGATTGCAGTCTACACCAACATCCTGCGCGTGCGTGTACTCGCGCGTCGCTGTGCTGCGTATCTGGAAGCACCAGAGGTACGCGTGTGTGCTGTCAACGGTATGGATCGCTGGGAGGAAAGTCGTGCGGCGGCGGATCTCCATCTCTTTCTCTGGATGGGTACGGGGCTGGACAATGATTTCCTGAAGCAGGCGTCGCGCGATTTGCAGAAACGTCGGATTTTGCATCTGATCGTCGTGGACAATGCGGAGCATGACAAGGTGACGTACGGCTTCTCATCGGAGCAGATTCAGCGGACGTGGGCGTATTTTCGCTATGACGGCGAGGAGAATATGTGCAATCTCTTCCGCTGGCTCGGCAGAGAATTCGGAGGGCTTTCCTGCACGGCAGAGCCGCCCACACCGCTCGCATGGAATGGTGTCTATCATCCGGCATGGGCGGGAGATCCCGAGGATATCGCGGGCTATCTCGGCGCGCATTACGTGGAGGGACGCCCGACGGTCGGCGTGATCTTCTATCGCTCGGAGTGGATTACGGGAGATTTTACCTATCACACGGCACTCATCCGTGCGATTGAGGCGGAGGGGATGAACGCAGTCGCCGTGTTCTCAAACGCCTATCGCGACGCACGCGTGGAATCTCCGACCCTGATGGAAGCAATCGAAAAATATTTTTGCAGGGATGGAACGCCCTATGTCGATGTTATCATCAGTACGATGAAGTTCTCTCTCAAGGCAGGCGGTACGCGCCCCGAGGATATCTATGCGCTCGGTGTGCCCGTTCTTGAGGCGTATACCGTTCTCGCGCCAAAGGAGGAGTGGGAGCAGTCACCGGCGGGGCTCGATCCGATGGAGGTCTCGATGAGCGTCGCCATGCCGGAGTTTGACGGTGTGATCCACGCCGTTCCGATTGCGGCAAAGGTGCGCGATGAGGCCGGCGAGGTCAGTTATGCGCCATTGGATGAGCGCATGGAGCGGATGGCACGCAAAGCACGGAAATGGGCAGCGCTGCGTCATAAGCCGAACGCGGAGAAGAAAATTGCGATTGTCTTTCACAACTATCCCGCGACGAATGCAAACATCGGCAGCGCGGCAGGGTTGGACTCGCCCGAGAGCGTGCTCTCTTTGCTGAGGGCAATGGAGCGGGCGGGCTACGTCATGGAGGAGATCCCGGAGAGCAGCAAGGCGTTCATGAAGCTGCTGACGGATCACGCGACAAATGATCGCCGCTTTATGACGACGGAACAGGCAAAGTCTGCCGATGGACAGCTGACAGCAGCGCAGTACGGCGCCTTTTTCACGGAGCTGCCGGAACAGGTGCGTACACAGCTCGAGCGAGACTGGGGCGATGCGCCCGGTGATGTGTTCAATTACGATGGAACACTGCTCATCCCGGGCACGCTGAACGGGAATATCTTCATCACGGTGCAGCCCCCGCGCGGCTTTGGCGAGGATCCCGGCAAGCTGCTCCACTCGCCGGACGCCGCTCCCACACACCACTACATCGGCTACTATCACTGGCTCCGCGACATCTGGCAGGCGGATGCAGTCATTCATGTCGGGACGCATGGCTCTCTCGAGTGGCTGCCGGGCAAGAGCACGGCGCTCTCGAACCGCTGCTGGCCGGATGTGTCGCTGGGCGACCTGCCGGATATCTATCCCTACTGGATCACGATTGTCGGGGAGGGGATTCAGGCAAAGCGGCGCGGTGCGGCGTGCCTCATCAGTCACCTCTCGCCGCCGATGGAGCTCGCGGGGGAGTTTGAGGAGATCGAGGAACTGGAACAGGCTCTTGATGAGTACGTCCATTTTCGTGCAGCACAGCCGGACAACATCGAGGCGGCGCAGGAGCTTGTCCGTGAGAAAGCTGCCGCCTGTCATTTCGAGGGGGAAATCGACGAAGGCGATTCTTTTGACGACTATGCCGATGCCCTCCACAACTATGTGACCGACCTCAAGAATATGCAGATTCGCACGGGGCTGCATATCCTCGGACGTGCGCCTGCGGGTGAGGCGCTGATCGATTTCCTCTGCGCGCTCGTGCGCATGGAACATGGCGGGGAGAAATCCCTCGTCCGTCTCGTTGCCGAGCAGTCGGGGTACGACTATGAGGAGCTGCTCACACACAGCGAGCGCATGACGGCAGACGGGATGACCTACGGGCGAAAGCTGGATATGGTCGAGAAGGAGATGCGTGCGCTCATCTCCTTCCTTGCGGCGCATGACTATGCACCGGAGGCCGTCGCGCGGGCGATGGAGCTGCCCGTGATAGCCGGCTCCTCGGAGGAGATGTACGCCGCCTTTGCCCATGCGCTGCATGAGGTCGTGGAGAATATGGTGCCGCGTCTGCGCCGCACGGAGGGGGAGATCACGGAGACGCTGCGTGCTCTCACGGGGCGTTACATCGAGCCGAGCCCTGCGGGCGCACCGACGACAAACGGCGTCGATGTACTGCCGACGGGGCGCAATTTCTACGGGCTCGATCCGCGCTGTATGCCGACGCCCGCTGCATGGGAGTATGGCAAACAGCTGGGGGACGCGCTCATCGAGCAGTACATCAGCGATGAGGGGCGCTATCCCGAGGCGGTCGGCATCGTCTTCTGGGCGGGCTCGAACATGCGCAGTCATGGACAGTGTATCGCGGAGCTCTTCTATCTCATGGGCGTGCGCCCTGTCTGGCGGCGTCCGTCGCAGCGTGTCTGCGGGCTTGAGATCATCCCCCTCGCAGAGCTCCAGCGGCCGCGCATCGACGTGACGGCACGCATCAGCGGGCTGTTCCGTGATGCAGTGCCGAACGCCATACGCTGGGTGGATCAGGCAGTGCGCATGGTGCGCGATCTCGACGAAAGCGATGAGGAGAACTATGTGCGCAAGCACGTCCTCTCCGATACGGCATGGCTCGAGGAGCAGGGCGAGACGCAGGAGAGCGCGTGGGAACGTGCCTCCGTACGCATCTTTGGCGATCCGCCGGGGGTGTATGGCGCAGGTGTCGCTGACCTGCTCGAGTCAAAGGCATGGGAGACCCTCGACGATCTTGCCGCAGTCTATACGCGGTTCTCGGGAACGGCATACGGCGGCGACGGAATGGCACGCGCGTATGATCCTGAGGTCTTTCAGCGCCGCATGGCGGGGCTGGATGTCACGGTAAAAAATGAGGATACGCGTGAGACGCACATGTTCAGCTCGGATGACTACAACGCCTACCACGGCGGTATGATTGCGACTGTGCGGGCGCTGACGGGCAAGGCACCGCGCTCCTATACGGGCGATTCGAGCGACCGGCAGCGCATTGTCCTGCGCAGCGTTGCGGAGGAGGCGGCGCGCCTGTTCCGTGGGGAGGCGATGAATCCGAAGTTCATCGAGGGGATGAAAAAGCACGGCTACAAGGGAGCCTCCGATCTCGCCAACTATCTGGCGCACAGCTATCAGTGGGACGCGACGAGTGCCGTGATGAAGGACTGGATGTACGAGGGCTACGCGCGCAAATATGTCCTCGATGCGGGGATGCAGGAGTGGATGCAGGAGGTCAATCCGTGGGCGCTCCACCGCATGGCAGAGACCTTGCTTGAGGCACAGCAGCGCGGCCTGTGGAACGCATCACAGGAAACGCTGGACGAGCTGCGCAGCCTCTATCTCTCCATTGAGGGGGATTTGGAGGAACGGGCGGAGGGCAGTATATGAGTAAGAATAGGTGAGCTTATGAAAAAAATTGCGTTCTATGGCAAGGGCGGCATCGGTAAATCCACGACAGCCGCGAATGTGTCTGCGGCATTTGCCCAGATGGGGCGGCGTGTCTGCCAGATCGGCTGCGATCCGAAAAACGACTCGACGCGTCTGCTGCTCGGGCATATTGCCCCGTCCACGATCCTCGATCTCGAGCGTGAGAAGAAGGGCGCGGCACTCACGCTTGACGAAATCGTCCATGAGGGTGCCGGCGGCGTACACTGCATCGAGGCGGGCGGCCCCGATCCGGGGGTTGGCTGCGCCGGACGCGGGATCATTGTAGCACTTGAGCGCCTGAAGGCACTGCATGCCTTTGACGATCTGGATGTCGTGCTCTACGACGTCCTCGGCGATGTGGTCTGCGGCGGATTTGCCGTTCCCATTCGCGAGGGATACGCCGAGGAGATCTACATCGTCTCCTCGGGCGAGCTCATGTCGCTGTATGCGGCGAACAATATTGCAAAGGGCGTGTGCCGCTTTGCTGCGCGCGGTGCGGTAAAGCTCGGCGGCATCATCGGCAACGGGCGCGACGTGCACAACGAGCGCGAACTCCTTGCGGCGTTTGCCGCGCGTATCGGGACGCAGCTCATCACCTATATCCCGCGTTCGCGTGCCGTGCACGAGGCGGAGATCCATCGGCAGACGCTTATCGCCTACGCACCGGAGTCAGAGCAGGCGCAGTACTACAAGGCACTCGCGCATGCGATTGATACAAACGAAATGCTGACCGTGCCGACGCCGATGGCGTTCGAGGAGCTCGAGGAACTGGTGGAGAGCTATGGGGATTGAGGTCAAACGCGTCGGTGTGCGCCGCACGAACTGCAGCTGCAGCATGCCCGGTGTCTGGCGTGCGCTCTCCTTCGTGCGCGGTGCGCTCGTCGTCTTTCACAGTCCGCGTCCATGCGCCCACATCGCGCACGGGATGGACGTGAGCAGCTTCCATCGGCTGACGGCGGCGGGCACATCGGTGCGGCTCTCTCCTGTGCCGCTACTGACGAGTGGGCTTAGCGAGAACGAGGCGGTCTTTGGCGGCGAGGAGCGTCTGCGGGAGTGCATTCGCTTTGCCGCGCAGAAATATCATCCGCAGGCAGTGTTTATCGCCAACTCATGCGTGAGCGGTGTGATTGGCGACGATACACAGGCGATCGCGGCAGAGATGGAGGAGGAACTGGGGCTCCCGGTCACGGCAGTCTCGGCACACGGCTTTCTCGACGGGGAGTACTATGCGGGCTATCTCGATGCCGCACGGGCACTCGTGGATCGTTTTATGCAGCCCGCCGAACGCAAGGAAGGAACCGTGGTGCTCCTCGGCGACTGCGGGGGGATGCACGGCGAATATGTCAAGGAACTGCGGCGGCTGCTCTCCCTGCTCGGCCTGCGCGTGACGGGACAGTTCCCGTCCTATCTCGCGCTCGATGAACTGCAGGCGGTGCCGGAGGCGGAGCTCGTCATCCTCCTCGGCCGTCGCATGGACGACGAAAAGCAGGCGCAGCTGGCGGCACTCGCCGCGCATATCAGAGAGCGCCTCGGGACGCCCTATCTTGCCGATGTCTACGCCGTGGGGGCGGAGGAGACGGCGCGGTGGCTGCGGTGCGTCGGTCAGCTCTGTCATTGCGAGGAGGCGGCGGAACGCGCCATTGTGGCGGAGGAGGCTTCCTTTGTCGCTGCTGTGGAAAAGGCACGCAATGATCTTGCGGGACGCAGATGTGCCCTTGCCATCGGCCGTGACCTCACATGGTTCCAGCCGGAGATCGTTTTGCGGCTCTTGGACAAGGCGGGGATTGAACTGGACGGCATCGTCCTGCTGGACTGCTTCATGCCCGAGCGGCGTGCGGTGATGGAAGAGGAACTGCAGCGCCGCACCGATGTCCCCATTCATCATGAGGGGGATGCTGCGGCAGAGGAGCTGCTGCACTGTGTGGATTTTGTCCTCACGACACATGAACTCGTCGATACGAAGCTGCGCCAGCTCTTCCTTGCGCTGCTGCCGTCGGTCGGCTGGTCCATGGAGCGCCGCCTGCTGGATGATATGCGGCGGATTCTGCATCGGCACGAGAGCAGGGGAGGGCTGATCTATGGATGATCGTGAAAAATCCTTCGACGATGTCTGTATGTGCACGGATACCTGTGCACTGGCAGGAGCAGCGGCATTTTTTGCAGGGATCAAGGATGCGGTGATCGTCGTCAACGGTCCCCTCTGGTGCCATTTCTTTGCCATGCGTCACATTGAGCACAGTCAGGCGACGATCTCCCATCGTATGCTCTGTACGCAGCTTGACAATGATGCGATTGTCTTCGGTGCGGAGGAGTATCTGAACGAGGCTCTTGCTCCCGATGTGGAGCAGCCGCCCGCACTGCTTGCGATTATCAGCAGCTGTGCGGCAGGGCTCATCGGCGACGATGTTGAGGCGATTGCGCGCGGCGCGGGGATCACCTGTCCGATCGTCGCCCTCGATACGAGCGGGCTTACCGGCAGCTTTGCCGACGGTTGGGACAAGGCAGTGTGCACCGCGCTGCCGCTGCTTCTGGCAGGGCGGCAGGAGACACAGGCGCATACGGTCAATTTGATCGGTATGACGAGTACCTACTGCAATGGCGGCAACGATGTGTGCGAACTCGTGCGCCTGCTTGAGATGGCGGGCTATCATGTGAATGCCGTCCTCGGCAGTGATCTGTCCGCTGCCGGAATGGGCACTCTGTCGCGTGCGGCACTGAATATCGTCGTGCACGATGAGCTCGGACTTGGGAGCGCCCGCCTGCTCAATGAGCTCTGCGGCACCCCCTATCTCGCAATGCTGCCGCCGTATGGGCGTGCAGGGACGCAGCGCTGGCTGCAGGAGATCGCCCGTGTGCTGCCGCCCCTACATGGAGACGCGGCAGAGGCTGAGATTGCGCGCGTGATGCGTGAGGACTTTCTGCGCATCAACGAATGCAAGAGCCTCTGGGGGGAGCTCTGCTATGAAACGGCACTGATCCGTGCTCCGCGTTCCGTTGCTTGGGGGCTTGCTCAGGCACTTCGGACGGAGTGGGCAGATGTCTGCCATCTCGCGGTTGCGGCAGATACGGCAGGGGCACGGGAGGCCCTGCCTCTCGCGGATGAGATACTGGGCGAGACGGATGCCGTACGGATACGGGAACTCCTGGCGGAGCTGGAAAATGGGCTGCTGCTCGGGAGCAGCAACGAGTCTGCCCATATTGATCCGAGGGGGACACAGTATCTCCCCGTTGCCTATCCCGTGCAGGATGCGCTGTACTTATCGGAGAGCCCGTTCATGGGACTGCGCGGCGCACGTCATATCGAGGAATTGCTGTGGAACGGAAATATTTTGCAGCGCAAGCAAATGATTCGATAAAAATAACATAAAGAACAACCAAAACGATAGAAAATTATGCTATAATTCATGTTTGTGTCTGAAGGGAAGGAGACTATCTTGTCGAGAAAATACATGGCATTCCTCCTCTGCGTGCTGAGCCTTCTGCTTGCGGCGTGCAGTCCGTCGGGATCCCGTTCGTCAGAGCCTGTCGCATATCAGGTGACAGATGTTGAGGGGACAGTCACCGCGTTTCCTGCGCCGCCCAAACGCATCGTCACATTGTCGATGAGCACAGATGAGGTGATGCTGGGGCTGGTCGAGCCGGAGCGCATGGCGGCGGTGAATGGACTCCTTGACGATCCTGTGAGCTCCAATGTGACAGCGCTCGTAAAAGCGATTCCACACCGTATTGGAAATCCGACCGTGGAGGAGATCATGGCACTACAGCCGGATCTCGTTGTTGTCCCGGACTGGGGCGATCTCTCCATCGTCCCGTCTCTGCGCGAGGCGGGGCTGAAGGTGGTCGTCTGCAAAGGGGCAAAGAACCTCACAGAAATCCGTGAGACGATCGCGTTGCTCGCGGCAGCGGCTGGCGAAGAGGAGCGCGGTGCACGGCTGCAGTCCATGATGGATGAAAAACTGGCAGAGATTGAGGCAAAGGTGCAGCAGATTCCACCGGAGCAGCGCAAGAGCGTCGTCCTCATCTCGCTCATGAGTGCCTACGGCGGTATCGGCAGCAGCTTTGACGAGGCCTGTTCTCTCGCAGGAGTTACGAACGGGCGCGCGGCATTCGGCATACGTGATGGACAGGTGATGACGAAAGAGCAGCTTGTCGCGATCAATCCCGACATCCTCTTCCTGCCGACATACAACGATCACGGGAACTATGATGTGGACAAGTTCCGCAGGGAGTATCTGGGGGATCCCTCTCTGCAGACGATGAAGGCGATTCGGAACCAGGCGTTTGCCGAACCCTTCGAGGGGTATATCTACAACTGCTCGCAGGATTTTGTCTTCGGCGTGCAGGAGATTGCCTACCGCGTCTATGGCGACGCATTTCGGCAGCCTGCGGACGAGCATCTTTCGGCCGTGCACTGAGCACGAGGGGGGACGATGTTGGAGGAAATCATTCGCGTTGAGAAACTCTATGCCGGCTATCATGGCAAGGTGATCCTCGAGGACGTATCCTTCTCCGTGGGGGCGGGGGAGATCATCGGCCTGATCGGACCGAACGGCGCAGGAAAGAGCACGCTGCTCAAGACGCTGCGCGGCATCCTGCCGCCGCTCGCGGGGCAGGTGACGCTGATGGGGCTGCCGATACAGCTGCTCTCGCCGCGTGACTTTGCGCAGCGTGCGGCATACCTCCGCCAGGGCGGAGAGATTGCCTTTGACTACACGGCGCTGGATGTCGTGTTGGCGGGGCGCTATCCCTACCTTTCGTGGTGGCAGCAGGAAACGGAATCGGATCGCGCCATTGCGGCAGCGTGTATGGCCTATACGGGGGTCTCGGAACTGGCTGACAAGCCCCTCCACGCCATGTCGGGCGGACAGCGGCAGCGTGTCCTGCTCGCAAAGGTGCTCGCACAGCAGACCCCCGTGCTCTTCCTCGACGAACCGGCAACGGGGCTGGATGTGATCTATCAGGAGGAAATCTTCCGCTTTTGCCGTGAGCTTTGCGCAGCGGGCAAGACCGTGCTTCTCGTCGCACATGAGCTGAGCCTCGCGGCGCGGTTCTGCTCGCGCCTCCTTCTCATCGGGGGCGGCGGGCTGCTCGCGGACGGGCGGCCACAGGACGTACTGACGGACGCGCTCTTGACCCATGCGTACGGTGCGCCTGTACGGGTCGCCGAGAATCCGCTGACGCATCACATGGAGGTCTATACGGAGGCAGATGAAAACCGCGCGGAGAAAGAGGCACTCCTCCGCGTGATCCTTGGGACTTCGGGGGAGGGGAGGACGGCACAGTGAAACAGCGTGTTTTTTTCGCGGGGCTCGTTGGAGCACTCGCTGCGGTTGTCGTTCTGTCTCTGTGCTCGGGACAGTATGACATCAGTGCGGAGTACATCGTCGCGTACTTCGCTCATGCCGTGGGACTGCCCGTTCTCCCGCACGTCGTCCTCACACCGGAGCAGGAGGCCGTTCTTCTGCACATCCGTCTGCCGCGCACGCTCGTCGGCCTGATGGTCGGCGCCGGGCTGGGCATATCGGGGGCGGTGCTCCAGGGGATCTTCAGCAATCCGCTCGCCGATCCCGGCATCATCGGCGTGTCGAGCGGGGCATCGGTCGGTGCCGTGCTCGCCATCGGTCTCGGTGTCGGTGCATCGAGCGTGCTCCTGCTCCCTGCCTTTGCCTTTGTCGGAGCGATGCTCGCCGTGGGGCTGACCGTATCGCTCTCCATGCGCCACGGACGAATCCCAGTCATGACATTGCTCCTCTCGGGCGTTGTGGTGGGGATGTTCCTCGCCGCGTGTACGGCGGCCATCCTCACGGTTCTCAACGAGCAGAAGATGCAGCAGTACCTCTTCTGGACGATCGGCGGTTTAGACTATCGCCGCTGGGATCATGTTCTCTTGGGGATTGGGCCAATTGGAGTCGGCGCGTCGGTGATGCTGCTCCTCGCGCGCCATCTGAATCTCCTCGCCTTCGGCGAGGTGGAGGCGCGCACGGCGGGGATGTCTGTGACGCCGTTCCGCCTGCTGTTCCTCGTGCTTGCGGCACTCACCACGGCGACGGGGGTCTGCATCAGCGGCAACATCGGATTCGTTGGACTGGTTGTCCCGCACATGATGCGCCTGCTCGTCGGACCCGATCATCGGCGCCTGCTTCCTGCGAGCCTTCTTGCGGGTGCGGTATTTCTCGTGCTCTGCGACTCCATCGGGCGGATCCTTCTTCACGGGATGGAGATACGCGTCGGCATCATGACGGCATTTATCGGTACGCCGTATTTCTTGTATCTGCTGCGGCGTCGTGTGAAACTGGAGGGGTGAAATGGATACGGTAATGGAGGAAAAACGGGGGACATACACCGCGCTCAGCCTGTCACTGGCTCTGCATGTGATTCTCCTCTTGGCGGCGGGGGCATTGGGACTGTTCTCGATCGCCGTGCCGCAGACGGGGGATACGCCCGTGGAGGTCACACTCTACGATGCGGGATCGCCCGCTGCGGCTGCCGCAGGTGATGCGGCACCGGCTCCGGCAGTGAGTGCGGTGAGCGACGTTGTGATCGTCGATAAGACATTGCCGCCCGAAACGCCGCAGGAGACACCGAAGCAGACGAGCAATCCCCAAACATCTGCCACATCGTCAAAACCGTCAGACGGGACGCAGACGGGGACGGTGGGCAGCAGCGGCAGCAGCGGCGGCGGTGACACAGCGGGGACAGGGACGAAGGGCGGAACATCCGGCACATCGGGCGGCGGAGATGCAGCTCCCGCCGCTCCGCCCGCCCCGCCGGCAGAGCGCGTCGAGGCGAGCCTGCGGGCAGAGGCGACACCTGAGTACCCACAGGAACTCATCGAGGATGATGTCGAGGGCTCGGTGACGGTCAAGATTCTCGTTGCCGCAGACGGCTCGGTCGAGTCCGTTAGGCTCGTCTCCTCCTCCGGCTACAGTGCGATGGATCGCGCGGCGATTGCGGCGGGGGATCGCTTTCAGTTCAATCCGGGGGACAATGGACGCAGTGGCGTTTGGAAGAAGACATTTCGGTTCCAGTTGGAATAGGAATTGAAACATAGGAATTGCTATCTTTTTGGGGGAGATATTATCATGAGACGATGGAATAAGAAAATACTGACGACGGCAGTCCTGCTCTCCGCACTGACGGGACAGGTCTATGCGGAGGAGCCCGCGGCGGCGACAGACGATCACACGCTCGGCGAGACCATCGTTACGGCGACGCGGACGACGAAGCGTGATGTCGATGTGCCGGCTGCAACGACCACCATTACGGCAGAGGAGATCGCACGGAGCGGCGCGGCAACGGCATCGGATGTGCTGGCAAAGGCGGATGGGTTTACGTATACCTCCTTTGGTCCGAACGGTGCGGCGATGGCCAGCATGACGAACGAGCTGAACATACGCGGCCTGAAGGGCGGTGCGCTCGTCCTCATGAACGGCAATCCGATTGCATGGCGCGGCAAGTACAATCTGGATCAGATCCCTGCAAGCACGATCGAGCGCGTCGAGATCGTCAAGGGCAGCGGCTCCGTTCTCTACGGCAGTGATGCAGTGAGCGGCGTCGTCAACATCATCACGAAAAAAACAATGCCCAACGAGGTGCATGTCGGCGTCGGCAACTATGGACAGCGCAGCTATGGCGTGAGCGTCGGCGATGAGAAATTCGGTTTCTACTATAACTACGATAAGTGGGGGCGGCAGAGCGGCGTCACCAATACGGACTATGCCGAAACTTCATTTCATGGGTCGACACAAACGGACATCAGCGATGTCATCAAGCGCAATACGGGACTGACCTACCGCATCAATCCGCGCATGGATTTCCAGCTCGGCTACTACGAGACAGAGGGGACGTATGCGCGTACCTTTACCGCCGTTGGTCCGGCACATAACACCTATCACATCCATGTGGGGGATCCGATGAATCGGCGCACGTACGAGACGAAGCAGTATATCACGCAGCTGAACTACCACGACCCGGTGTGGAAGGCGAATCTGTTCTTCAACACGGGGACGCTGGATTATGCCGGCGTCGTTCATTTCCCTGAAAGCCCTTCCTTTTCTCATACACCAAATAAACCCTATCACACGCGTGAAAAGAATACAACGTATGGGGTCGATGTGCAGCGCACGTGGAAGGTCCATCCGAGAGCCACGGCGGTCGTCGGCATGGATCTTGCGCATGAGATCTATGCGAAGCTGCCGACACCTGCCAGCGCGGAGGACAAGCGGTACGCACGCAACAACTGGGGACTGTTCGGACAGTGGGAGCAGCGTTTTGATGCACGCAATACGGGGATCATCGGTCTGCGAGAGACGTGGACGACAGGGGCGGCACGCGGCCAGAACTACAGCAACCTCAGTGCCTCGGCACAGTGGCTGCATAAGCTCGATGCGAAGAGCAGTGTCTATCTGAACATTACGCAGTCCTTTGTCATGCCGACATTCTCCCAGATGTATACGGATAACGGCCGACAGAAGGCAGCACCCGATCTGCGGCCGCAGAAGGGGATCAACTATGAGATCGGCTGGAAGAAGACGCACGGCGGGCATGCGTGGAAGGCTGCACTGTTCCACATGGATGTCACAGACAATATCACCGCACGCCTACTTCGGTCGGGGCAGTATCAGTATACCAATGAGGACTTCCGCAATACAGGGATTGAACTCTCGGATCGCATCCAAGCCAAGAATGGACTTTCCTATCGCTGGGGCGTGACTCTGCAGAACCCTCAGGTGAAGAACACCGAGAAGAATCTCGGCTGGGAACGAAGCTTCGGGCGGGTTCAGCTCACGGGTGGGATCTCCTATCAGCGTGGGAAATGGACGTCCGATCTCTCCGCATCCTATCTGGCGGAACGCGTCCAGCTGCCGTCCAAAAAGCCTGCCTATGAGACGAAGCCGTACCTGCTCACAACGTGGAATACGGTCTATGCACCCGATGAGAACAGTGAGATCCGTCTGCGCATCGACAACGTCCTCGATCGGCATGACAGCACGTCCCATGCCGGATCGGCATACTATACGGCGCCGATTAACTACCTCTTGAGCTACAGCTACAAGTTCTGATGCCGTACCGTGCTGTGACAGGAACGGCGCGCAGGCATCGCAACAGCACAGCACGAGACGAATACAACAATCATGAAATCACTTCGCCCATGTATTTGGGCGGTGATCATAAATATAGTCACAATCTTATGGATGTGGCTTATCAGTGCTTTCTTAAGGAAGGAGAATGGTAATGCAAATGTGGAACAAACAACTTTTGGCAGCGGCGATTGCACTTTCTGCAACGACGGGACAGGTCTATGCGGCGGAGACGGTGGATGCCGATGTGTCCGCTGGCGAGGAGGTTGCGACGCATGCCCTAGGTGAGACCGTAGTGACAGCGACGCGGACGAAGAAGCGGGATCTCGATGTGCCTGCTGCGACGACGATTATCACGGCGCAGGAAATCAAGGACAGCGGGGCGGCAAACGCGTCGGATGTGCTTGCGAAGGCGAATGGCTTCATCTATAAGTCCTTCGGCCCTGCTGGTGCGGCACAGGGGGTGATGACGAATGAACTGAACGTACGCGGTGTGAGAAGCGGTGTGCTCGTGCTGATGAACGGCAATCCGATTGCATGGCGCGGCAAGTACAATCTCGATGCAATCCCCGCAGAGAGCATCGAGCGCATCGAGATCGTGAAGGGCAGCGGCTCCGTACTCTATGGCAGCGATGCGATGGCGGGCGTTGTCAATATCATCACCAAGAAGACGATGGCGAACGAGGTACATGCGGGCTTCGGCAACTACGGGCAGCGCAGCTATGGTGTCAGCGTTGGGGATGAGCGCTTTGGCCTCTATTACAATTTTGATCAGTTTGGGCGCAGGGATGGGCTCTACTACGATGAAGAGACGAGGAAAAGGAAGGTCGGTTTAGTCTATGTTCCGCAATTCAAAGGCGAGCAGCGTACCGATATTCACGATATCAAGAAGGAAAGCATGGGCTTGACCTATCATGTGAATCCGCGTCTGGACTTCCTCCTGAGCTATCATAAAAGTGAGGTGCGCTATACCCGCACATTCACACAGGTTGATCTCAGTACGGCGGGGATCAGACCTGGAGATCCTTATAACTCGCGTAAATATATGACAAATCGTTATACAACACAGCTGAATTATAAGGATCGGGACTGGAAGGGCAGCCTGTATTTCAACACAGGGGCATCGGAGGGAACCGGTACTACCTATATGAGTAGGGTGGGTGCAAAAAAACCGGCCGAGTACCATACCCGCGAGAAAAACAGTACGTTTGGCTTGGATTTGCAGCGTACATGGCGCATTGGAGGAAAGTCTACCGCGATTGCGGGCATTAAGGGGGAGCATGAGGTTTATGATGTGACGGTGGCAGCGGCGGATAGTAAAACAGGACGTTTTGTACGCAATAATTGGGGCGTATACGGGCAGTGGGAGCAGCACTTCGATGCGAAGAACACAGGCATCTTCGGTCTGCGTGAGACGTGGACGACGGGTGCTACACGGGGGCAGAACTACAGCGACCTTAGTGCATCGGCACAGTGGCTGCACAAGCTGACCCCGGACAGCAGCCTCTATCTGAATGTCAGTCAGTCCTTTGTGATGCCGACGTTCTCCCAGATGTACCC
>ERZ773031.600-NODE-600-length-19340-cov-14.389318_pt1 | contig 19340 bp, 18 predicted proteins | sample MGYA00511666_ERZ773031 | MGnify/ENA primary metagenome ERZ773031 (study PRJEB29015, sample SAMEA2738135) | human oral metagenome | biome: human oral; feature: human-associated habitat; material: saliva | place: China | collected 2250 ...
ACTGCCCCGAATTTACGAGCCTTTGCCCCATAACGGGACAACCGGACTTTGCGACTATCACCATTTCCTACGTGCCGGATGTAAAAATGGTGGAAAGCAAAAGCCTCAAACTATACCTCTTCTCCTTCAGAAACCACGGTGCCTTCCATGAAGACTGCGTCAACATCATCATGGAAGACCTGATAACACTTATGGAACCTAAATACATTGAAGTATGGGGAAAATTCCTGCCTCGCGGCGGCCTCTCCATCGACCCGTACTGCAACTACGGAAAAAAAGGAACTAAGTGGGAAGACGTGGCCTTTAACCGCCTGGCCGAACACGACATGTATCCGGAAAAGGTGGACAATCGGTAGACGCTTGGGGATGTAGTGGGTAAATAATGTTAATATGTGAAAAGCTCTCGCCAACCGGCGAGAGCTTTTTTGATGAGGTTAGAAGAATATAGGGTACTCAACTCGATATTTTGATAGTTATTCTAAAAATAGATAGCGAATTGCCTGAGAATATTAAAATTACATTAAATTGACATATAATTGACACAAAAATACAATGGTGATATAGTGACAGTGTAAAGCTTATATCTTTGAGAGAGATGATAGGTTATTACAATAAGGTCCGGCAGGAGTGCCGGTACCGTAAAGCTCTAACGGCGTGCCTATTATTAGGTACGCCGTTATCTTTATATATACCTGTCACCTCTTACGGAAGCGGAGGATATGTATGGACACGAAAGAAATGAAGTACGTAGTCGGATTGGATATCGGTATTACCTCGGTGGGTTGGGCTACCTTGCTGTTGGATTCTCAGGATGAGCCTGTCCGAATTCTTGATTTAAACTCCCGCATTTTTGATAAGGCGGAAGTACCTAAAACGGGAGCCTCTTTAGCTGCCCCGCGCCGTATGGCTCGCGGTGTGAGACGTCGTCTGCGGAGACGGAAATTCAGGCTCCATCGTGTTCGTCAGTACATTTTGCGTCATCATATTCTCGATAAAGCCGGTTTGGAATGCTTATATAAGCCTAAAACGGACATTGATATCTATGCCCTCCGTACGGCCGGACTGGACAGACAGTTGAAGCCGGAAGAATGGGCTCGTATTCTTTTATATATGGCTAAGCATCGCGGCTTTAAATCTAATCGTAAATCGGCAGCCGTTGCCGGCGGTGACGACGGAGTCATGCTTAAAGCCATACAACAGAATAAGGAGGTTCTCAGCAAGTATCGCTCTGTAGGTGAAATGTTTGACAAGGATGAGAAATTCTCGGATCATAAACGTAATAAGGGCGGTTCATATGAATTTACGGTAGCACGATCCATGCTGGAGGACGAAATAAAATTACTCTTTGAAAAACAACGTGACTTCGGATCAGCCTTTGCAGAAAAAGATGCGGAAGAAGAATATATCGACTTATTTTCGGCTCAGAGAAACTTTGATGAAGGTCCCGGCGGTGACAGCCCTTACGGGGGAAACCAGATCGAAAAGATGATCGGACTATGTACCTTTGAGGGGAAAAATGGAGAAAAACGGGCTCCGAAGGCAAGTTATGCCTTCATGGCTACGAATCTGTGGCAGAAAATCAATCAAATTCGAATTATTGAAAAAGGAACGGAACGCCCTTTAACAGCGGAAGAGGCGGGTAAGATAGATGAAAAGGCTTGGAAAAAAGAGGCCATGACATACAAGGATATCCGTTCCGAAATAAGCCTTGGTGATGAGGCATCTTTTAAAGGATTGCCTTATAAGTGGACGGAAACGGATAAAGAGGAAACAGAAGGTAAGGCCAAATTCTCGTGGGTGAAAGAATATCACACGTTACGGAAAGTTTTGGATAAAGTCGAGAAAAACCGAATTTTACAGTTATCTCATGATAACATTGATAATATTGCCTATATCTTCAGCGTTTATAAAAATGATGATAAGATACGGGAAGCCTTGGAAGAAACTGATTTAGACAGTAAAGATATTGATGTACTTATTGAAAAACTGGGTACATTCAGCAAATTCGGCCATCTTTCTCTTAAGGCGTGTTATAAGATTTTACCTTACTTGGAACAGGGAATGGTCTATTCCGATGCCTGCACGGCAGCCGGATATGATTTCAAAAAATCTGCGCAAGGCAGTATTGCCGACATCCCCAACCCCGTTGTAAAACGGGCTATCAGTCAGACCATGAAGGTATTAAAAGCCATTAAGCAAAAATACGGATGCCCGCCTGTAGAGATTCATATTGAAATGGCCAGAGAATTGGCAAAAAGCTTTGATGAACGACAAAAAATGACGAAATCCATAGAAGAAAATCAAAGTCATAATGAGCGCATAAAGGAAAGACTGCAGAAGGAATTCAACGTTCCTTATCCGTCCGGCCAGGATATTGTTAAATTAAAACTCTATGAAGAACAAAATGAAATCTGTGCTTATTCACAAAAGCATATAGATGCGGCTAAGTTATTTCATGATCCTAATTATGCTGAAGTAGACCATATCATTCCCTATAGCCGCAGCTTTGATGATACGTATAACAACAAGGTTCTCGTACTGACGGCGGAAAATCGGCAAAAGGGGAATCGTACGCCCATGGAATACTTAAGCGGTGATGAAGCCCGTAAGAAGCAGTTTGTCGCCTGGGTAAAGAGCGATATTAAGAAGCCGCGGAAACGGGAAAACCTTTTGCGTGAAAAGTTTACGACCGATGCGGAAAATGACTGGAAGGCACGGCATTTGCAAGATACACAGTATATCAGTCGGTTTATGCTCAACTACTTACAAAATAACTATGAATTAACGCCGGGAAATACGGACAGAAAACGGCGGATTATTCCTGTAAACGGTGCTGTAACGGCGTATGTACGTAAGCGGCTCGGAATTTCCAAAATAAGAGAAAACGGTGATTTGCATCATGCCGTCGATGCGGCGGTTATTGCTGCCGTCACGCAAGGCGTTGTAAATTCCGTATCGAAGTACAGTAAACGACATGAACTTCAGTATCATGTAGATGAGCACGGTAATTGCGTTGATTTGGTAACGGGAGAATTAATGGGAGATGCCTTTAAAGAAAATCATAAAATAAAAGGGTTTCCCGAACCGTGGCCTCAATTCAGAGCCGAATTGGAAGCAAGAGTCAGTGAAAATGCGGCAGAAGCTATTCGGATTCTGAAGCTACCGACATACAGTCCTGATGAAGAAATAAAGACTCCCTTTGTATCACGTATGGTACGGCATAAGACTACGGGACAGGCTCATGAAGATACGGTTCGAGGCAAGAGTAATGTAGCCGACAATGTGTATGTTAAAAAAGTGGCTCTTACGGAATTAAAATTAAAGGACGGAGAAATTGAAGGGTACTATAATCCGTCCAGTGATCGTCTTCTGTACGAAGCCTTGAAAAAAAGATTGGAACAGTTCGGCGGCAAGGGCAAGGATGCCTTTAAAGAACCCTTCCACAAGCCTAAGGCAGATGGTAGTCCCGGGCCTATTGTCAAGAAGTGCAAGGTAATTGATAAGATCAACTTAGCTGTTCAAGTCCATGGAGGGAAGGGTGCGACAGCCAATGCCAACGGTAGTATGATACGGGTTGATATTTTTAAGGTACAGGAAAAGAATGGTAAGAGTTATTATTATGCGGTACCGATTTACGTGGCGGATACGGTAAAATCAGAGTTGCCTAAGAAGGCGGTATACCGGCGACCTTATGATGAATGGCCGGAAATGAAAGAAGCAGATTTTGCTTTTTCTCTTTATCCTAATGATGTTGTATATATTGGCGGAAAAGAGATAAAAATGAATGTTATGCCCGGATGTACATTGGAATCAGAAAAAAGTATGCGTGATGAAGTCTTATATTTTAAAGGTTTAGATATTGCTACGGGGACAATACGAGTAGTCAATCATGACGGGACTTATAAGCAAAAAAGTTTGGGAATAAAGCAGCTACCGATTATAGAGAAATATGAAGTAAGTGTATTGGGTGACCTTGTTAAAGCTATGTATAGCCCTAGAGAAACATTTAAGCATAAAGCACAAAGGGCCAAGTAATGTATAGGCATGTGATTATTGAACAAGGGGCTTATGTATATCACAAGGATAATCAGCTGTATGTGCGAGGCGATGGGAGTGAACATAAGATTCCTATAGAGGATATTGCCACCGTTCTTTTGGCTTCTCCCCAAATTACGATTACGAGCCGGGCTTTGGATGCATTGGCTACAGCGGGAACAGATGTCATTGTCTGCGATAATAAATATTCGCCGTGTGGAACGCTCTTGCCCTTTTCATCCCATTCGAGACGATTGAAGGTGTTGAAATTACAAATTGAGCAGACAAGGCCTCGGTTGAAACGGCTATGGCAGCAGATCGTACGGCAGAAGATTCGCAACCAAGGGCTATGCTTACAATATGCCGGAAAGGAGGACTGTGTAAGCCATTTGGCTTCCAAGGTGACTTCGGGAGATACGGATAATGTAGAGGGCTATGCGGCGAGCTTGTATTTCAAGGCCTTATTCGGTGAAGACTTCATTCGGCGAGATGATACGGTTATTAACGCAGTCCTCAATTACGGCTATGCTATTTTGCGAAGTTCTATTGCTCGCTTTTTAGCCGTATACGGCTTTGAGCCGGCTCTTGGGATTTTTCATCACAGCGAACTGAATAACTTTAACTTAGCCGATGATTTGATTGAACCATTTCGCCCTGTTGTCGATTTGTGGGTAGCGACGGAGTGCTTGTATGCCGCAGAGTTTTCCGTTGCCATGAAGCATGATTTGGTAAGGTTGTTGAATTGTCATATTATGTCGGGAGAGGAGAAACATGTTATGAACTATGCTATAGAACGAAGTGTTCAAAGTTTGTCGGCTTCCTATGCCGATAAAGAGAATGCATTATTATTGCCGTCCTTACTTCCCATTGAGCGACATTCGTATGAGTAAATATATGAGACTATTTGTTATGTTCGACCTACCTGTCCAAACTCCTGTAGAACGCCGGTTGGCCTCGCAATTTCGGCAGTTTTTACTAAAAGACGGTTATTACATGATGCAGTTTTCCATTTACGTGCGTATTTGTAACAGCTATGAGGCCGTAGAAAAGCATCGCATACGGTTGGTTCAAAATCTGCCGCATACGGGATCGGTACGAGTTCTGGTTATTACGGAACGACAATTTGCCATGATGGAAGTACTTTGCGGAGAGAAGCTTGCTGACATTGATACAAAATATGGGGATGACACACTGACTATATTGTGAAGAAAAACCGGAATGCCATAGGCGTTCCGGTTTTTCTTTTTGTTCGTTTTTTAACATTTGAAAAGGCCGCAGAGTGAGTGGTTCTGTGGCCTTTTCGGGTAGGCATTATACCCTTGAGAGAGATAATAGGGAACTACAACTCAGGAATGGGTCATGTTCATTTCCGCCGAATTATACCCTTGAGAGAGATAATAGGGAACTACAACAGGTGATTGAAATGAGTATTAGACAAATGTATTATACCCTTGAGAGAGATAATAGGGAACTACAACATTACATCATCAAGAGATGAACGGCAAGCAATTATACCTTTGAGAGAGATAATAGGGAACTACAACATAACTTCACGGCTTATTGGCGAACACAGAATTATACCCTTGAGAGAGATAATAGGGAACTACAACTAATGACTGCCGCTATCGGGTCGATGCGGTATTATACCCTTGAGAGAGATAATAGGGAACTACAACAAGATCCCCTGGCAGGAAAGGGGTTCGGTAATTATACCCTTGAGAGAGATAATAGGGAACTACAACTACCGAGACTATCAACCGTACGCACGACGTATTATACCCTTGAGAGAGATAATAGGGAACTACAACTTGACAAGGCGATTATAAGCGACACAGGTAATTATACCCTTGAGAGAGATAATAGGGAACTACAACCTAAGGCTTTAGCTCCTGTCATCTTATCGTATTATACCCTTGAGAGAGATAATAGGGAACTACAACTGATGAATTCGGTGTCCCTTGCATTCTGTGATTATACCCTTGAGAGAGATAATAGGGAACTACAACCTTTCCTTGGTTGCATAAGTTCCTTGCTTCATTATACCCTTGAGAGAGATAATAGGGAACTACAACCCATTTCGGTAACAACGTCCTGCTTGTTGTATTATACCCTTGAGAGAGATAATAGGGAACTACAACTTGCAGGGCTATTAGATAGTGATGGGCATTATTATACCCTTGAGAGAGATAATAGGGAACTACAACTTATATCATCGCTCGGCAAGGTGATACGGTATTATACCCTTGAGAGAGATAATAGGGAACTACAACGAAAGAAGTAAACGACATTCTCGATGATGTATTATACCCTTGAGAGAGATAATAGGGAACTACAACTTAAAGGAGCGACGGAAGAGCGAGAATGGAATTATACCCTTGAGAGAGATAATAGGGAACTACAACCTATCAAGCGAAACGTGTGAAAAGTATAAATTATACCCTTGAGAGAGATAATAGGGAACTACAACTGATTATTCAATCACTTAAGCGGGCGTTCCATTATACCCTTGAGAGAGATAATAGGGAACTACAACTTAAGATGACCTGTACCTGTAGCACCTGTAATTATACCCTTGAGAGAGATAATAGGGAACTACAACAAACAGACCCGCTGATGAATGTGCTGAAGGATTATACCCTTGAGAGAGATAATAGGGAACTACAACACCCCTTCTCGCCTATAATACTCACGAACGATTATACCCTTGAGAGAGATAATAGGGAACTACAACTCAGTCGAAAGAAGTCTATGTAAAAGGCTTATTATACCCTTGAGAGAGATAATAGGGAACTACAACCCCCTAATCACCATTCTTTAATTGTGTACAATTATACCCTTGAGAGAGATAATAGGGAACTACAACCAGCGGCTTTATGGCTGTTCATCGGCGGCAATTATACCCTTGAGAGAGATAATAGGGAACTACAACGTAATGAGTGGAAGGACGTTGCGGACTTCGATTATACCCTTGAGAGAGATAATAGGGAACTACAACGTTACGGAACACCTTACCGAGGCTTCTTAGATTATACCCTTGAGAGAGATAATAGGGAACTACAACCCGATGATGTTATTGAAAGACACGTCTTTTATTATACCCTTGAGAGAGATAATAGGGAACTACAACCAGCTGATGCGGCGGCAGCCGCTAAAATCGATTATACCCTTGAGAGAGATAATAGGGAACTACAACTAGTTTGTATATCCCTATTGGTGTCGATTAATTATACCCTTGAGAGAGATAATAGGGAACTACAACCACGATTAAGCGTCGAAAGGTCCACGGTTGATTATACCCTTGAGAGAGATAATAGGGAACTACAACTACGCGTTTCCGACCGTGAAGCGGCTGAAAATTATACCCTTGAGAGAGATAATAGGGAACTACAACTGACTCAATTCGTGCCGGCATTTCGATTATATTATACCCTTGAGAGAGATAATAGGGAACTACAACCCAACGCTGAGAAGGACAAAGACGGCAAGGATTATACCCTTGAGAGAGATAATAGGGAACTACAACTACGTACAGGGTTTACAGGAGCGGCTAACGATTATACCCTTGAGAGAGATAATAGGGAACTACAACACCTCGAATTACGACATTGGATCCAACAGAATTATACCCTTGAGAGAGATAATAGGGAACTACAACCAGCCGTGCACGAATTATTAAAAAGCATGTATTATACCCTTGAGAGAGATAATAGGGAACTACAACGAACAATCGCCAAGGAATTAAAGAGCCGAAATTATACCCTTGAGAGAGATAATAGGGAACTACAACTCGCCTGAATAACGAGAAGTTGAAGCAGTTATTATACCCTTAAGAGATGCGGAGCATAGCTAAATAAGAAAGGACTTGCGTTTTTAACTGCCATCGGGCTCCAATCGCCCAAGCGCGTAACGCTAAGTCCTCTATTCGAGCAGAGTATATCAGATAAAAATTAATTTGAGCAAGGTTAAAAGAAAGGTCCTTGAAAAAGGGACGAATGTAAAATAATAGTGTTCCCTTGCCAAGTTCCATCCGATCTGCTACACTTGCTGTGAAAAGGTGTATTTCTGCTGTTGTATTCGGACGTATGGCCGGGGTTCTTACGAGCATTGACCGCAGCAGTAGCACCTTTTTGTTTTCAGCTCAACAACATGATTTTCTCTTGACGTATTCTTATGAGAGTGGTTATACTGATCTTGCCCGTGGTGTTGGGCTGAGTATCCGGCGTTTCAACACCGTCTCGGGACGTGGGTCGCGGATACTCGGACGGACTCACTAATTTTAATTCTTACCGGTGTATGTGTATGTACGCCGGTTTTTTGTTTTTCTTTTATTGACGTTTGCCCTTATGTTTTGATACACTCAGGTTACCGGATGTGTCGGGTCTAGCGTCAGACGAAGCGACACTAGCACCGGTTGCCTGCGGGGGACGCTCCGACTGTCGGGCTTTTAGCTCATTCTTGATATTATTTTGAATGTGTGTAACACATGTTCATTAGTTATATCGGGTTTGAGCGTTTTTTTATATTCTGATATACTTGTTTCACCGGATGTGTCGGGTTGAATATCCAACGAGGCGGCACTGGCACCGGTTGCCCGCATTGGATATTCAGATTGACGGGCTCTTGCCGACGTATGTACGTCGGCTTTTTTTTCGTCTTCGTGTCGCCTGTATAGTGAAGGGACAGGAAGTATGGTATATTACCATTATGATATGCAGATGCGGAGGTAGGTATGGATTTTTTTAAAGGATTAGGGCGTAAGTTATTGCCGGTATCCGTACTTTTAGACTTGTCTTTGTTTTGCAGTTTTTTCGTCGGCCTCGGATTGCGTCTGGGTGATGAGGGTGAGTCCGTAGTATCCGATGTGGGCGGGTATTTAATTGCCTATGCTTTTACGGGACTGCCTTATGTTGCGGCTCTGAGTATTATTTTGAAAATAGCCGTCATCGTTTGGTATAGTCGCAAGGGGTGGACAGGGCATCACAAGGAACTCGCCATTACCTTGGGGTCTTTTGTCTATCTTGTCATTTCCGGCGGTTTCATCTATTTTATTTACTTTATCGGCAAGGTTATGAGTAGTGTAGGCTAGGTTTCTTATGAAGATAGATATACGTAAGCATTTTTTATATAAGTATGTTGTATATCGGTTTAACAAAGAGTGTCGTAAGGATGTGACTTGGGACCGCCTGTCGGCTGAAGACAGGGACCGATTTTGTCTGCACGTATTTCGACGTGTATGGAAGCGGGTCGCGGTTATTGCTCTTGTCTACTTCCTTGTATTTGTGCTAGGGACAGTGTCGATGATTTCCGATTCCCATCCGGGGCCCTTCTTGTGTTGGTATGAAGAACGTTTGGCCTTTGTCGGGGATTTGATCAATGCGAAACATTGGAATATGTACGGCCCTTATGAGCGAAGTGTCTTCTACTATATACTCATTCAGGCTTTGCCTATTGTCGTCATTGAAGGAGGCCCGCTCTTAGTCATTGTTTTTGCCGTGACGGAATATATTTTAAGACGGGAAATGAAAGGGAAAGGCAGATGACTGAATACATTCATTATTTTTTGGTAGGCTTTGGTTCTATGGGAAGATTCCCTCTTTTTCGGAATGTTTTCATGGCTCTGTGTTGCGTCGTTCTTGTTATCGTTATTCGTCGACTTACGGCCTCGCTTCGTAGTGGCGGGAGCTTTTTTGAGGCTTATCGTATTGCCAAGGGAAATTTTTATATTCACGGGGCTATTCAGTTCGGTCCGAGGACGATTCCTTTAAAAGACATTCGCTCCATTCAGGTACATCGTGTTCGGGGGCGCTACGGATCGGGCAATCGATATATGGTGTATTTGGAACGTAAAAAGGGGCGAATAATTACGCTTATCGTCGGAGAGAGTGCAAGAAATTGCCGTTTAATGGAAAGTTTACGGGCCGATACGAGAAAATACGGTATTAAAGTGTACGGAGATATATCGTAAAAAAGAGGTTCGTTCATAGGACGGCGAATCTCTTTTTTTGTAGCGGTCTGCAAGGCTGTAAAGTTGTTGGAAATCTTATTTCTTACGAGGTTTCTTAATGAAAGGTCAGCGCATTTCTGTTACAATAAACAAGATGTATCAGTACATGTGAATGACGGAGGAGTCAGGGCCAGTGATTAAGATTTTATTTGTATGTCACGGGAATATTTGCCGTTCTACTATGGCGGAATTTTATATGAAAGAAATCGTTCGTCGTGCCGGTCTTTCCGGTGAGATAGAAGTAGCTTCGGCGGCGACGACGAATGACGAAGCGGGTAATGATACGTATTACGCTACGAAGGATGTATTGACGGAAAAGGGGATTCCCTTTACGCCCCGTCGAGCCGTGAAGATGACGAAGGATGATTATAATACGTATGACTATATTATTGTCTTTGATGAAGAGAATATACGCGGTGTTGAACGGATTACGGGGCTTCACGATGCCGAAAAGGTGTACACGCTCCTGACCTTTGCCGGTGAAGACAGAGACATTGCCGACCCGTGGTATACGCGAGATTTTCAACAGACCTACCGGGATGTGGAAGCGGGATGCAACGAGTTATTACACTGCCTTCTGGAAGCCAATCCCGATTTGGCTGACAAGGCTGTGAAAAACTAAGGGGGACTTAGGGTGAAAAAGTATTTGGAAGAGGCCCGTGTCATAAGCAACGAGGCCATTACGGAAGCTATTTACAAGTTGACCTTTGAGGCACCGCAGATTGCCCGGTCGGCTCTTCCGGGACAGTTCGTCAACGTATCTGTGGAGACGGCTTTTCTGCGACGTCCCTTCGGTATTGTGGAAGCCTGCGGGGAAACGGGAGAAGTGACGATTATTTACCGTATTGTCGGAACGGGAACGGCAGCCATGACAAACTTACGTGCAGGCGACAAGGTATCTGTCGAAGGACCTCTCGGTGAGGGGACCTTTTCAACGGCTGCGGGCAAAGTTCTTCTCGTCGGCGGCGGTGTAGGCTTGGCTCCCCTTATTTTCCTGGCCGGCCGACTTGATGAAAAACCGGTTGTCCTCGTCGGCGGCAAGACAAAGGAAGAAACGTTTTGGAGAGAGTTTTTTAAGGATAAGGCGGAAAAAGTATATGTGACGACCGATGACGGTTCAGCAGGGATTCATGGGTTTGCCGTAGCGGCGTTACCGCAGATTTTCTCGGAAAATAAAATTGATCGCATTGCCGTCTGCGGCCCGACGGTGATGATGAAGACCATTGCCGAAAAGGCTCAAGAAGCGGGTATTTCTTGCGAAGTATCCATGGAAAAACGCATGGCTTGCGGTATCGGTGTCTGTCTGGGCTGTACGTTTGAGAGTAAGAAGGATAAAAAACGCTATAAGGTCTGCTCCGACGGCCCCGTATTTGACAGTAAGGAGGTATTCTGATGAAATTTGACAGATTGGGAAGCGAGTTTCTCGGCTTTCAGATGAATACGCCACTTACCGGTGCATCGGGGACCTTCGGTTTCGGCTCGGAATATGAAGATTTTCTTTCTATGGAAGCGGTGGGGGCCGTCATTTCCAAGGGTATTACCCCTCTTCCCAGAGCGGGAAATGAAGGCGTGCGTATTGCCGAAACGCCCGGCGGTATGCTCAATTGTATCGGCTTGGAAAATCCGGGGGTAGATGTGTTCCTGAGGGATATTTTGCCGCAGGCTCGCCGCTTGAAGACTCGGTTTATTGTCAATATGTCGGCCGGTTCTACGGAAGACTACGGTGAGTTGGCGGCTCGCCTTGACGTAGATGGAATCGATGCGGTGGAAGTCAATATTTCCTGTCCCAATGTTAAAGAAGGGGGCATTGTCTTCGGAACGGATCCGAAAGCGGCGGCAGCCGTAACGGAAAGTGTCCGAAAGCATACGAAAAAGCCGGTTATTGTAAAGCTGTCGCCGAATGTAACGGATATTACGGTTATGGCAAAGGCCGTTGAGGCGGCCGGAGCCGATGCGGTATCTCTTATCAATACGTTGACGGGTATGGCCGTCGACATCGATGCCCGTCGCCCTTTACTGGGAAATATTACGGGCGGGTTGTCGGGTCCTGCCGTAAAGCCCGTAGCTTTGCGTATGGTGTGGCAGACGGCTAAAGCCGTATCTATTCCCGTTCTCGGTTTAGGCGGGATTAGTAGCTGGAAGGATGCTGTTGAATTCATGCTCGTCGGTGCCAGGATTGTTTCCGTAGGTGCGTATAACTTTGTTGATCCCCGTGCCATCGAAAAGATGGCTGTCGGCATGCAGACCTGGTGCGAAAAAGAAGGGGTTCGCAATATTCAGGATATTGTAGGCACTTTAAAGAATTGATATAAAAATGATAGTTTTATAAAGGAATAAATAGACCAATAAAGAGCATATTGTCGGGTGAAAGCTTGACAATATGCTCTTTTTGTATGTCATTTTAAAAATAAGAATTACTGAAAGAAGAGAATATAAATGAATACATTACATTTGGTCATACCTAACAGGGGTAAAATGATAAAAATATATCAAAATGATATTTGGAAAATGAAAAATATATTGCATTTTAAAAGAGCGGAAGACTATAATTGGTTTATGAGAAGTAGTCTTACAGTTGATTGCACGAAAGGCGGTACGAACTAATGGGTATGACCATGGATTCGCAGAATCAGGAAGTATGGATCGGTGTCGACGTCGGTACGACAGGCGTCCGGGCTATTGCTTATACAGCCGAAGGGGTCAGCGTTTCTTCTTCCGAAGCGTTTTATCCTCTTTTGACTCCCCATCCGGATTGGGCGGAAGAAAGTGCTTTGCAAATATATGAAGCCGTTGAAGAAGTGGTAAAGAAGACGGCGGCTCAGCTTCGTTATAAAAACAAGGAATTATCCGGTATTGCGTTGAGTACGGTTATGCACAGCTTTGCCGGTCTTGATGAAAATAAAGAACCGTTGATGGACATGCAGACTTGGGCGGATAGCCGCAGTGCCGGTATCGTTCGGGACATGAAGAAGGACCCGGACTTATGCCGCAAGTTCTACGAACGGACCGGCTGCCCCATTCATGCATCCTATCCGTTAGCCAAGATTATTTGGTTGAAAACGTATCAGCCCGACTTGTTCGGACAAATGAAGTATGTAGGTTCACTGAAGGACTACATCTTCTATAATTTGACGGGCGAATGGGTTATTGATAAATCTACGGCTTCAACAAGCGGTATGTACAATGAAAGAACCTTGTCATGGGATGATGAAATTCTTGCCTATGCGGGTATTTCCAAGGAATATATGCCGCCTGTCGTATCGACGACATACAGCCACGCTTTGAGTGATGTAGCGGCGGCGAAACTCGGTTTGCCGAAAGGCCTTCCCGTCGTTATCGGTGCTACGGACGGCGTTCTCGTCAACGTCGGTATCGGTGCCGTCAACCCGGGACAGTTGAGCTGCACCATCGGTACGAGCGGTGCCTTGCGCATGCTTACGAAGGAGCCGAAGACGGATTCGAAGATGCGTACATGGTGCTACAACCTTGTCGACGATGTATGGGTAGCCGGCGGGGCTATCAATAACGGCGGTATGATTTTACGTTGGGTTCGCGACAAGATTTGCCATTACGGCGGCAATACTCTTGAATCTCTCGATATCGATCCGTACGATTTGATGACTATGAAGGCTGAACACGTAGAAGCCGGTGCGGACGGACTCATTTGCTTGCCCCACTTTACGGGTGAACGGGCTCCGTACTGGAATTCCGAATTACGCGGTATGTTCTTCGGTTTCTCGTTGAACCATAGCCGATCTCATATGATTCGTGCCGTTATGGAAGGGATTTGCTATTGCTTAAACAGCGTTATGGTAGCTCTCAAAGAGTTCGGTCCTGTCGAAGATATTCGCGTCAGCGGCAGCTTTACGAAATCTCAGCTGTGGCTGCAGATTCTGTCGGATGTATTGAATGAGCCTATTACCTTACCTGATAACAGTGAAGGGGCGGCATTCGGGGCAGCCGTACTGGGCTTTATTTCCAGCGGTAAGTTGAAGAGTATTGCCGATACGGCGGAACTCGTTCATGCCAAGAAGGTTTATATGCCTCAGGCCGGAAATGCGGAAACGTATAAAGAGCTGTACAGTATTTTTGAACAACTTTATGATAATTTATTGCCGCAGTTCACAGCGATTACGGCATACCAGAAAAAATTATAAGTCAGGGGGAGACACCTATATGGCAAAGGATATCGGCGTTGTCGGCATGGCCGTCATGGGCAGTAATTTGGCTTTAAACATGGCCGACCACGGGTTTGACGTGGCTGTATATAATTACACGCCCGATTTGACGGAAAAGTTTGTTGCCGAACGGCCGCATGAAAAAATTACGCCTTATTATGATTTGAAAGAGTTTGTACAGTCTTTGAAACGTCCGCGTAAAATCATGCTCATGATTATGGCGGGCGCACCTGTAGACAGCATGCTTGCATCTCTGGACGGACTGTTGGAAGAAGGGGATATCGTCATTGACGGCGGCAACTCTTTCTTTGAAGATACGCGCCGTCGTTACGATGCTTGCAAGGCTAAGGGCATCCATTTCTACGGCATGGGTATTTCAGGCGGTGAAACGGGCGCTCGTCGCGGTCCGGCTATTATGCCCGGCGGCCATAAGGAAAGTTATGCGGAAATAAAGGACGTGTACGAAGCTATTGCGGCAAAAGCCGATGACGGAAAACCGTGCTGCACTTATATCGGTGAAGACGGGGCCGGTCATTTTGTAAAGATGGTACATAACGGTATTGAATATGCGGATATGCAGTTAATTGCCGAAGCGTACCTGCTTATGAAATACGTAGGCAAGTTTACGAATCGGGAAATTTCCGAAACCTTCCATCAGTGGAATCAGGGGGAACTGAAGAGTTTCCTCATCGGCATTGCCGCCGATATCTTTGCGGAAGAAGACGATCTGGCGGACGGCGACATTATCGATAAAATCGTTGATGCGGCAGGCCAAAAGGGTACGGGGCGCTGGACGAGCCTGGAAGCCTTGAAGTTGGGCGTCAATATTTCCATGATTACGGCAGCTTGCAATACGCGCGTATCTTCCAACGATACGGGACGTAAAGCGGCTCAAGAGGTCATTGCGGCACCTTCCGTCGCCGTTGTCGACAAAGCGGAATTTGCCGAAGATTTGCGAACGGCCTTGTATACGGCGAAGATTATGGCCTATGCCCAAGGGTTCTCCTTGTATCGCAAAGCATCGGAAGAATACGGCTGGGACCTCAACTATGGGGCTATTGCCTCTATTTTCAGAGCCGGTTGCATTATTCAGGCCGTATTCCTCAATAAGATTACGGAAGCTTATGAAAAAAATCCGTCTATGGAAAATCTGGTCTTTGATGAATTCTTCCTGTCACGCGTTAACAGCGGTCTCGGCAGTCTGCGTAAGATTATTTCCCTAGCCGTTTTGAGCGGTATTCCCGTGCCGGCCTTTGTGAACGGTTTGGAATACATCGATTTGTTGAGAAGTCCGTCCGTCGGTGCCAATCTGATCCAAGGGTTGCGCGATTATTTCGGCGCACATACGTTCAAACGTATTGATAAAGAAGGCAGTTTCCATCACGACTGGAAACAGCATTATTAAGGTGTTAACCGTTTAGCGGTCACGATATTATTATTTTATTTCGGGAGGTGTACAAAGTGCCTTTAGTGATTCTTGCCATCGGCATACTTGTCCTGTTTTTCCTCATTGTTCGCGTGAAGCTCAACAGCTTTCTCGCACTCTTACTCGTTGCGGGCTTTGTCGGCATAGCCGAAGGATTGCCCGTTGCCAAGCTCATTCCGACCATTGAAAAAGGGTTGGGCGGAACCTTGGGCGGCTTGGCCATTGTTGTTTGCTTCGGTGCTATCTTGGGTAAATTGATGGCCGAAAGCGGCGGTGCTCAACGTATTGCGACGACGCTTATCAACGTCTTCGGTCGTAAAAATGTTAAGTGGGCCGTTTGCTTGACGGGCTTTATCGTCGGTATCGCCCTGTTTTACGAAATCGGTTTCGTATTGTTGATTCCCCTCGTATTTACCATTGCGGCAGAAGCGAAGATTCCCCTCTTGGAAGTCGGCATCCCCATGGCTGCGGCCTTGTCCGTAACGCACGGATTCTTACCGCCCCATCCGGGCCCTACGGCTATTGCCATTATTTATAATGCCGATATCGGCGTAACCCTCGTATACGGTGCTATTATAGCTATTCCTACGGCTATTGTGGCAGGTCCCGTATTCTATAACTTTACCAAAGGGATTAACCCGGAAATACCCAAGGGCTTATACAACCCCAAGATTTTTGAAGACCATGAAATGCCCGGTTTCGGCGTATCCGTATTTACGGCTCTCGTACCGGTTGTCCTCATGGCGGCTTCGGCTATTGCCAAACTCGCTTTGGATCAGTCTTCGCCTGTAGCGGTAGCTCTTGAATTCCTCGGTCAACCGGATATGGCACTGACCATTTCCGTAGCCATTGCTGTTTATACTTTCGGCTTGGCGCGCGGCAAGAAGATGGACGAAATCATGAATACCGTTAAGGATGCTATCCTTGCTATCGCCATGATTCTTCTCATCGTCGGTGCCGGCGGTGCTCTCAAACAGATCCTCATCGACAGCGGTGTAGGTACATATATCGGAACTCTTGTTGCCGATGCCAGCCTGTCGCCCTTAGTATTGGCTTGGCTTGTGGCTGCCGTTATTCGTACGGCTTGCGGCTCCGCAACGGTTGCGGCTTTGACGGCCGGCGGTATTGCAGCTCCTATCTGCGCGGCAACAGGCGCCAATCCGGAATTGATGGTTTTGGCAACAGGTGCCGGTTCGCTGATTTTCAGCCCGCCTAATGACCCGGGTTTCTGGCTCTTCAAAGAATTCTTCGGTCTGACCGTTAAAGAAACGGTACGGACCTGGTGCGCATTGGAAACCATCATTGCCATTATGGGCCTTATCGGCGTATTGGTATTGAACACCGTCGTAGCGTAATTTCTGATAAAGAGAGGTATTCGGACGTGTCTTACGATGACGTAGAAAAAATACCCTTTCTTCGCGGCACCTATGAGGGGATGACGAAGTCGGAGCGGCGTATAGCGGAATACATTGCCGCCGATCCGGAACGGCTTATGAAGCTGACCATCCCCCATATTGCGGCGGAAACGGACAGTTCGGAGATCACCGTATCCCGTTTTTGTAAGAAACTGGGGTATAAGGGCTTACAAGAACTGAAGCAGGCTTTGACGGCCTATCTGTCCATGAATGAGTTGAAAAACTATCACGATATTAAGGCGGAAGATACGTGTAATGCCGTTACGTCCAAAATTTTTCAAAACATTGCGGACGGACTCCTGGATACACTGCAACTTCTTGATTATGAGGCCATCGATCGGGCTGCCGCCGTCTTGCGGCAAGCTCGGCGTATTGCCGTATACGGTTTCGGAAACTCGGCTACGGTCTGTCGCGATTTGACGACACGGTACTTGCGGTTGGGGCTGGCTATTCAGGATTATGCGGACTCTCATATGCAGGTTACGTCGGCAGCTCTTTTAGATGAGAACGATGCCGTTCTGGCCGTCTCACACAGCGGTTTATCCAAGGATTTGATTCATTCCGTCGAAACGGCGAAGGAACGGGGTGCGACGATTATCGTCATTACGAGCCATATTCATTCGCCTTTGGCGAAATTGGCCGATATCTGTCTGCACGGCATGGGTAGAGAAGTAAATTACTCGACTGAAGCCGGTGCGTCCAGACTGATTCACATGGCTATCGGTGATGTCTTATATACGCGTATTGCTATGGCCGATCCCGCTTTATTTGAATCCAATATGACGCGTATGCGTCATGAAATCAGTAAAAAAAGACTTCCTTAGGGAAGTCTTTTTTTTGTTGTATCGCTTGTTGCCTTGTAAGTATGATATACTGTTATTGTCTTCTTTTTCGGGAAGACGGGTTACTTGTATGGAGGACAGTATGTTTGATTTTGATTTGTTGGGCCTTGTCGCCGGCATTCCCGGCCTCATTATCGCCCTGGCTATACATGAATATTCGCATGCCCGCATGGCCGTTGCCATGGGTGACGAAACGCCGAAGTATACGGGACGTCTGACCTTAAACCCGATTGCACATATTGACCCTATCGGGCTCATTATGCTCTTTGTAGCACGCTTCGGTTGGGCTAAGCCGGTTATGATTAACTCGGACAATTTCCGTAACCGTCGCCAAGGAGAGGTCCTGACGGCACTGGCCGGCCCTGCGGCCAATTTTGTGACGGCCTTCGTCTTTTTATTTTTGACGGCCCTTGTTTTGCGATTGGGGTTACCTGTTTCACAAGGCCTCATCATCGTTTTTCAACTCATTGTTATTTACAATGTGAACTTCGGAATTTTTAATTTGATCCCCATTCCGCCCTTAGACGGGTCGCGTGTTATTACGGCCTTTTTACCGACTGAGTGGGAATATAAGTTGGCAGGATATGAACGTTATTCGTTCCTCATTTTTGTGCTTCTCTTTATGAGCGGTGCCTTCGGGTATATTTTGTTGCCCGTACAGCGTTTGATTATGCATGGTTACGGAGTCATTCTTTCGGCTTTGGGCCTTATGTAACGCGGGATAAAAAGAAGGGTCGTATCCGAAGATACGACCCTTTCTCTATAAACAGTCGTTTACAGAGCTTTTTTGTATAATTCGTTCACTGCGTCCCAATTGACGACATTCCAAAAAGCGGAAATGTAGTCGACACGGGCATTTTTATACTTCAAGTAGTAAGCGTGTTCCCAGACGTCGAGAGCGAGAATCGGTGTTTTACCTTCGCTCAAGGGAGAGTCCTGGTTGGCTGTAGACATGATTTCCAGTTCTTTTTTATGGACGACGAGCCAGGCCCAACCGGAACCGAAACGGGTAGCTGCCGCCTGTGCGAAAAGTTTTTTAAAGTCTTCTTCGCTGCCGAAGGTCTTTATGACGGCCTCTTGTACGGGGCCGTTCAGGTGGCCGCCGTCAGGCCCCATGATTTGCCAAAAGAGGCTGTGGTTGGCATGACCGCCGCCGTTGTTTCTGACGGCGCCGCGAATGTCTTCGGGAATAGCCGCCAAGTCCGTAATGAGTTCTTCCGCCGATTTGTTGAAGAGCTCCGGGTGCTTTTCAACGGCACCGTTCAGATTGTTGACGTAAGTTTGATGGTGCTTGTCGTGGTGATAGTGCATCGTTTCTTCGTCAATGTACGGCTCAAGAGCGTTGTAAGCATAGGGTAAGTCGGGTAATGTATAAGCCATGAGATACCTCCGTAACTTAAAAAAGATGAATAAGATAGGTACAGTATACAAAGAAAGACT
>ERZ773031.604-NODE-604-length-19313-cov-8.303043_pt1 | contig 19313 bp, 16 predicted proteins | sample MGYA00511666_ERZ773031 | MGnify/ENA primary metagenome ERZ773031 (study PRJEB29015, sample SAMEA2738135) | human oral metagenome | biome: human oral; feature: human-associated habitat; material: saliva | place: China | collected 2250 ...
TGATAATCATTCTCCTTACTTTTTAAATGGTGCGATGAGAACCGCAATAAAAGCAGATTTTTTGTCATCGAAAAGTTTTTTGCCCAAAACTATAGTAAATAAAGGGATTACAAGAGATTTTCGGTCTCTTTTTGTCACTTATGCCCAACTTCTTCTATGCCAAGACCTACAAAACGACTAAAAGACTGGCGGTCGTTAACCTAATCTTCAACTTCTCTGTCACTCAGACCATACCAGGTACAAAGCTATTCAATCTTGCATAACACAAGACCGTCATAGCTGGGATGACCAGTACACTTATAGCCTTTTATATAGGCTATTTCTATTAAAGCACGAATAGATACCCAATTGATGACAGTATTTATTTGTGAAAAGAAGGTCTACATGACCTTTCTTCTGGCAAGGTATATATCTGCAAAACTTGGAGAGGATAATTCCTGTTTCAGAACATAAAAGTAGAAAAATATTTGAGATATGCAAATTATATGAGGAGTTTTGCAGAGGTTTTATTTTCACTATTATTAAACTATCATTAATTGGTTTATCCCAGAAATTCCCTCCATGAATATCTGGGATAGTTAAAATTTTATTCATTAATTAAAAATTATACCTAAATCCCAAAGAACAAGCAATATCTAATCCTGAGGGAGATTCATCATTACTATATAAACATTGCATATAACCTACATTAGACTTCAATATAATTTGTTTTTTCTTATTTTTATCCAAATTAAACTTAGACGTAAATCCAATGTAAGGTGTTACATACCAATAGTTACTCACCCAATGGCTATTTTCGTCACTGGCAGAAGAATAAATATAAACTAATTTAAGACCACCATTTAATTCAAAGTCAACATGGTTTTGTGGTCTTGGCTTATTTAAATTCAAATGACCATCAATACCAATACCTGCCATAAAATTATTAGTATTTCCAAAATCCGACATGTAGCCTGCATGAAAACTTGTTGAAATTTTTTTTGTAATATTATAACCAACTTCACCAACATATGCTACCCCTTTAGAGTCTTCTAAAATATCATCCAAATCATCACCAATCAGTAAGTCGAAACTTGTACTTAGCCCCACATAGTATTTAAACTCATCATTTGTTATAGTTTGAGCATTTACACATACAACTGTCAATAAACTCATCATCATTGTAATTAAAAACTTCTTCATAACTTTTTTACTTTTTAAAATTCAATATTTATTTGTGCTAATGATACAAATATAAGAATAAAAAATTAAACTGTGAAATTAATAATATAAAAAATTAAGGAAATATCTCTTGGAATGGTTTAAAATTACCTTCAGGCTTATGTGTTTGATAATTAACGTGAGCTCGACGAATAATAAGAGTCTATAAATTTGGTGATTAGCGATTTCTTGTAACTTTAAGATACTTATATACAAATAGTTACAAACGTAAACTGCTATGAGTACCGAGGACAGAGTTACTGAGATATTTTGTATGGTAGATAATTTTTGCAAGTTTTTGATGCTATGACAGCAAAATATACACTACGACCTACTGGAAAAAGAAAGTATCATCGTGATTCTAGGAGCAATAGACAGTTGGTAGTCTGAAACCACTCGAGATGCTTTTATTTACTACTATTGCAGCATTTGAAAACCTATGAATAAAATAGTTTCTTCCGTTAAATGGATAGATATATCTCATTAGTTATATATAAAAGCTGATATTATGTATCTTTGTAGTGACCAAACTTCAAGAACATGAATTCCAGCATAATGCAAAACGCCTTAGGCGTCTTCCAACAAGGCTATCAGAATATGCGCTACGAAGGTAATAACTTAACGGGAGTTCGACGAATTCACGTTAAAATACAGCCATTGGGGAAAATGGCTTCAACTATTAGAGCATACAAGACAGACATATTAGCATGGTATGACCATTATATAACAAATGAAACAATTGAAGGTATTAACAACAAAATAAAGATTCTGAAAAGACAGATATACGGATTCAGAAATGAGGAATACTTCACATTACGCCTATATGCATTGCATGATAGGCGTCTACACATTTAACGGAAGACCCTCAATTGAGGCGTGCTTTTCGCTTACTATATCTCTAACCAATATTTCCGACTAAGATTTATACATTCTCTGAAGCGACTAATTCATATATGCAAAAGCATGATTAATCTAAGTAGACAAATAACCGAGTAAATATCAATGATAATAAAAAGTCAGCCATGGAAAGTAGCTGACTTATAAACTAAATACTTTATGCTTTCAATTTAAATGAGTTCTCAATACTTGCTATTTCTGCATAGAACCCCTTGTCAACCTTCAGCCGGTCTTCTATCTTCGAACAACTATGGATAACAGTACTGTGGTCGCGATTACCCACTAACTTACCGATACGACTTGCTGGCATCTTCGTATATTTCTGTGCCATATACATGCTCACTTGTCGTGCAATAACAATATCTTTCTTACGTGAACGAGAGTTGACAGCCGTTGTAGTAACACTGAAATGCGCACAAACCTTATCCAAAATATCATCTATGGTTAATGGCTCATCATCAATCTTCACAGCACGTTTTATAACACGTTCAGCTAGTCGCATATCTATATTGCTGTTATAAACAACGCTGTAAGCCAAAAGAGAGTTGATAACACCTTGCAGGTCTCGCACACTACCATTCGCTGTTTCAGCAATAAACTTAATCACATCTTCAGGTATGCTAAGCCCATCACGCTTAATCTTATTGTGCAAGATATCCACACAAAGTTGCACATTAGGCTTTTCCAACTCTGCAATAAGACCACAAGAGAAACGCGTCAATAAGCGATCATTCATTCCCTTAAGATCTACAGGAGGGCGATCACTGGCTAAGATAATACGTTTTCCGTTGCGGAAAAGGTGATTAAAGATGTGGAAGAAAGTGTCTTGTGTCTTGGTAGCAGTAATCCACTCTTGTATATCATCCACTATTAAGATATCAATTGTTTGATAGAAATTGATGAAATCATTGGTAGTGTTCTGTCTAACAGAATCTGTGTATTGTACCTGGAAAAGGCGCGCAGAAACATATAATACACGCTTTTCAGGATAAAGCTGTTTGACTTTTAATCCAATGGCATTGACAAGATGAGTCTTACCACAGCCTGAAGGACCATAAATAAACATTGGATTGAATTGTGTCGTACTAGGATGTTCTGCAATAGAAAGTCCTATTGAACGAGGCAATTTATTACTATCTCCCTCAATATAGTTAGTGAAGGACTTATGTGGGTCAAGTTGCGAATCAAGGTCTTGAGGCACTGCATCCAGAATCGTAGGACTTTGGTTGCCACGAGCAGTTGGTCTTTGCGAAGAAATATCCTCTACTGCCTCCGGTTGTAAATCTTGTGACAAATGATGTTCCTGATCAACCATCACACGATAACTCAATTGAACACCTTGACCAAAAACACGTATAAGAGTCTTACGCAACAAAGGAACGTAATGCTCTTCCAAATATTCATATACGAACTGACTAGGCACCTGAACCAACAAAGTTTTACTAGCCGGCTGATAGGATTGAAGTACTATCGGACGAAACCAAGTATCGTATTGCTGCTCGGTAACATTCTCCTTTATAAGCTGGAGACATTGATCCCAAAGTTGTTTAGGATTGACGTTCATATTGATATCTACGTTTCTTATGTCTTTCTACAAATGGTGTGTTGATAAACCATTCCTAGTTTTTTACTTTTGCAAAGATAGTAATTTATTTATAAAAAGCCCATTTCTACATAATTAACGATGTAGTACTATAAAGCTCATAAACTGCTATTTCATTGCACTTTACAGGGTTTCTGGTTTCAACATATACTCAAAGTTATTTGCTTAATTATAACAACTTGATAAACAATATGTTTCGTTTAGTAAAGAATAAAATTAATAATATGAGTGAAACAAATACCAGAGATGGTTAAAAAGACTGATTTACACGACCCTTATAACACATCTCTAGTATGTGAAACAATCATCTTTTAATTTAGACGATATTTAAATTACTTATCCTTTCTACCAAATAGCGAGAAGTGAACATAACGCTTGGGGTGAGCCTTTAAGTTGACAAGCAAACTATCAGCACTGCGCATTGTACTATTCAAATTATTGTAAAGAGAGGCATCGTTCATCAACAATCCTAGACTTCCCTCATTACTATTTAGCTTTGCTGTAAGAGAGTTGATATGCTCTAAGGTTGTATTGACTTTCATCATTGTACCCTGCACATCAATACCATTAACCTTATTGTTTAATGTTGCAATCATACCATTAGCACCACGAATCGCACCACGTGCTTCTGTAATTCCGCCATTTGCATTTGCCATTAAACCATTAACGCCATCCATTACTCTACCTGCTTTAGAAGTCAATACTGGTAGTGAATGATTCATCTGAGCAAGTAACTGGTTTACTTCACGTGTAGAGGTAGTAAGATTAGCTGTAATTTGATTGACATTATGAATGGAGCTTCTCACAGCTGGATCAGCCAAGAGAGAATTGACACTAACAAGTATGCTATCCAACTTTGGTAGCATCTTTTGAATAGAAGGGACCATATCCTTCATTCGACCCAATGCTCCGTCATTAATACGACCATCAATAATTCCATTTGAGGCAAGTGTCTTGTTACTTGTCCCAAGTACTAAGTCAACCTTCACATTCCCCATGACATCACTGATAATATCAGCCTTTGTACCCTCTGGAATGTTCATGCTTTTATCAATATCTACTCCTACCATAATTGGTTCACCAGGCTTTGCATAATCATATTCTATGCTCTTTACTGTTCCAACCTTAAAACCATTTGCATATACAGGAGTAGACGTTGAGAGACCACTTACATTACTGAATCGCATTTGATAGTGTGTATCTGTCGAGAAAATAGATAATCCCTTCAGAAACTGCATACCGAAGAACAAAACAATAACACCTAGTATTGCGACAAGTGCTATCTTTACTTGTGGCGTGAAAAACTTACCCATATTACTTCCTTTACTTATTCTTTTTATTCTTTAAAAACTCATTAATAGCCTCGTTCGTATCCATGCGATTTCCCCCTTTATAAGCAATAACAAATGCCTGAGGAAAGTCTTTTTTCAATTTTTCTCGAAGCCGTGCAATCTCATTATAGTTAGTACTGCTACCTATTGTATACTTATAGAACGAGCCTTCTTGTACACATTCTATATCCTTATGTCCTTTGAATTGTTCGCAACCAGAACGCAACTGACGATTCGAAGCGATAACCTGTACTTTAAAAATCGGTGCATTTACAGATACACTAGCCGTATTGTCTTTTTTCCCATCAGTAGTTGTTCCCTTTGTTGGAACAGGCGTTGCTTCTTTTTTAGGAGTCTCTTTTATCTCCTTTTTAGCGGTAGACTTCTTTGTTTGCTGGGGCTTTGTAGAAGGGGTAACTAGATTCATTTGACCTGTTGGAGGTGCCGGAATAACTCTAGTAACACTAATTTTCCTATTATCTGCAGACTTATATGGTACAACTATATGCGTGTCGTACATATTCTTATACTTGACAAAGGCATTGTAAATCCCCTTTGCCATGGCGTCAATACCATCTGGACTATTTAAGAATTCTTCCTCATCTGCTGCAGTAATAAAGCCTAATTCTATCAGACAACTAGGCATATAACTCTCACGCAACACCAAGAAACCTGCTTGATGTACACCTTTATCAATGCGATTAGCACTAGAACATACCGAACGTTGTATTAACCTAGCCAGCTCTACACTCTTCTCCATGTTTGAATTCTGCATGAACTCAAACATAATATAGCTTTCGGAAGATTTCGGATCAAAGCCTTGATAAGTCTGTTGGTAGCCTTTCTCCATCGAAATAACCGAGTTCTCACGCATCGCAACATCAAGGTTATCCTTCGCACGGTGCATACCTAGAGTATAAACTTGAAATCCTTTAGCATAATGACCAGGCACTACTGAATTTGTGTGTACCGATATAAAAAGGTCAGCTTTAGCCTTATTAGCTATATCAGCACGCTGATGCAGTGGGATAAATACATCCGTCTTGCGCGTATAAATCACTTGCACGTCGGGTAAGTTTTGCTCCACATAACGTCCAAAGGCTAATGCTACATTCAAATTAATGTCTTTCTCTTTAGATATAGCACCTAAAGCACCAGCGTCATGACCTCCATGACCAGCATCAATAACAAGTGTGAAGCGCCCATTTGCAGCCCATGAAGTAGCCACAAACAATACAAAGAAAACAATGAAAAGCGTTATTTTCTTAAACATACTTAATTATTTAGGGGACAAAGATACGGTTTTTCATTTGGAAACCTTAGTTCTAAACCTTGGTTTTATCATTTATTAAGTGTAATTCAATGCCTGCACTATGACAATCTGCGCTCATTGGTGGATTCTTCTTCACCAATTTCAAGTCAATACTCTCAAGCTGTATGTATCGTGCCAACAACTCATTTACTATTTTTCCAGCTGCTGCTTCCAATAGTTTCGAGGGTTGCTTCATAACTTTGGAAACTATATTGAAGACATCTGCATAATTTAATGTATCATCAACATCATCACTCTTCATAGCTGCAGCAAAGGGGTAACCCAATCGAAGATCAAGTACATAATCATTGCCAACAACCTGTTCTTGTTCTCCAACTCCTATAAAAGCATGATATTGAAGACCCTGTAAAAGAATATAAGTAGACGTTAATTCCATTATTAAACATTAGTTTTAAAGATACAAAGAAGGTGTATTAAGTGCCCTATAAGCACCTAATACACCCCATAAAATTACCCACAACGAGAAGCACCACAATTAGTACAAATCAAGCATCCCTCTTGGTAAACAAGAGTCTCCTGTCCACAAACTGGACAACAGAGTCCTGATGCCTTCGTACCATCGGTTACGTACTTCTTCAAAGCACGCTCCACACCATTCTTCCAAGTGTTAATACTCTCGTTCTTAAGCTGCAATGAGCCTACAAGTTTTATGACATGATCTATCGGCATACGGTAACGAAGCACACCAGAGATGAGCTTTGCATAGTTCCAATACTCTGGATTGAACTTCTCCGACAGCCCTTCAACAGTCGTCTTATAGCCTCGCTTATTCTCAAACTGGAAGTCGTAACGATGACTACCATCCTCTGCTGTCTGCTTGATGATCTTTCCCTTGGTAACACTCTTTGGTAAGGCAATACCTTCCTCATCGTCTTGAAGACCCGTAAAGATCTCGTATGGATAACCATCCAACAGCCCAACAAAGGCAACCCACTTCTCCTTGTTGTTCTGAAAACGTACCACATCACACTCGAGTTCCTTAGGTCTAACCTCCATTACCTGTGGTCGGCTACATACATGTTCGTGATGTTCTTCTGCAGAAGTTAAATCTTTCTCCTTCTCTTCTTCGGCAGAGTTATTCTCTTTCTTCTTATCTTTCTTAGAAACAGATATCATCACTCCGGACCTGCTACCATCACGATATATGGTGCAACCTTTGCATCCGCTACGCCAAGCCTCAACGTATAACTTATTGACAAGAGCCTCATCAACGCTGTTAGGGAGGTTCACTGTCACTGAAATCGAGTGGTCAACCCACTTCTGAATAGCACCCTGCATACGTACTTTCATCAGCCAATCAACATCGTTGGCAGTAGCTTTATAATAAGGTGAACGCTTTACCAACTCGTCAATCTCTTCTTGGCTGTACTTCTTTTGAGTATCAATACCATTCGCTTCCATCCAAGTTAGGAACTTACGATGGTACACGATGTACTCTTCAAAGGAGTCTCCAACCTCATCAACAAAGTCCACGTGCACATCAGTATCATTTGGGTTCACTTTGCGACGACGCTTATACACAGGCATAAAGACGGGTTCTATACCCGAAGTAGTTTGTGTCATTAAGGACGTAGTACCGGTTGGAGCAATCGTTAAACAGGCTATATTGCGACGCCCGTAACGTATCATCTCCTCATAAAGTTGTGCATCAGCTTCCTTCAAGCGGAGTATGAAGGGGTTATGTTCCTCACGCTTTGCATCATAAATAGCAAAGGCTCCGCGCTCCTCTGCCATTCGAACGGAAGAACGATAAGCATTCAATGCCAACGCACGATGAACATCGACTGCAAAATCGGTAGCAGTCTGTGTTCCATAACGTAACCCCATTGCAGCTATCATATCTCCTTCGGCTGTTATGCCCACACCTGTTCGACGACCTTTACCACTCTTATCCTTTATCTTCTCCCAAAGATGGTACTCCGCGTCCTTCACCTCATCAGCTTGTGGATCGCTCTTAACCTTTGCCATGATAAGATCAATCTTCTCCATCTCGAGGTCAACGATATCATCCATGATACGTTGTGCTAGCTGTGCATGCTTGCTAAAGAGGTCGAAGTCGAAGCGAGCATGGTCTGTGAACGGATCTATAACATAAGAGTATAGATTCAACGAGAGCAATCGGCAGCTATCATAAGGGCACAAAGGAATCTCACCACAAGGGTTAGTTGAGACCGTGCGGAAACCTAAGTCTGCATAACAATCAGGTATGCTCTCACGAATAATGGTATCCCAAAAGAGCACGCCAGGCTCTGCACTCTTCCAAGCATTATGTACTATCTTCTCCCAAAGAGCCTTTGCTGATACCTCATTAGTAAACTTTGGCTCTGTAGAATCTATTGGAAACTGCTGTACATAAGGCTTGTCATCAACAGCAGCCTGCATGAACTCATCTGTAATCTTCACTGACACATTAGCCCCAGTGACCTTTCCTTCCTCCATCTTAGCGTCTATGAACGCCTCAGAGTCTGGGTGTTTAATACTCACAGAGAGCATTAATGCACCTCGACGACCATCCTGTGCTACCTCTCTTGTACTATTGGAGTAGCGTTCCATGAATGGAACAAGTCCTGTAGAGGTAAGGGCAGAGTTATGAACAGGTGAGCCCTTTGGACGAATGTGACTTAGGTCATGACCAACGCCTCCACGGCGTTTCATCAGTTGAACCTGCTCTTCGTCTATACGCATGATAGCCCCATAAGAATCGGCATCACCATCTAATCCAATCACAAAACAGTTGGATAACGATGCTATCTGATGGTCATTACCGATTCCAGTCATCGGACTTCCAGCTGGAATAATGTACCGGAAATGATCCAAAAGATTGAATATCTCTTCTTCTGTTAAGGGGTTCTTATACTTATTCTCAACACGAGCTATCTCCTTCGCTATACGTCTGTGCATCTGCTCTGGAGACTTCTCATAAATATTACCAAAGCTATCCTTCATTGCATACTTGTTCACCCAGACACGAGCAGCAAGCTCATCTCCATTAAAGTAAGCCAATGAAGTCTGGTAGGCCTCATCGAATGAGTAAGTTTGATTGATCACCATTGTCGTTTTTAGAAAATTAACGCCTGCGAAGTTACGAATTGTTTTCTTAATTCTAAAACATTTGCTTAACTTTGTCGAAACAAAGTTATTAGCAATGGAAACTATCAATTCAAGAAGAACTATAAGACGATATTCTCAAGAGGATGTATCGGATGACTTGTTAAGAGAACTCCTATCGGTTGCAGAGAGAACACCAACTATGGGCAACCTGCAACTCTATTCGGTCGTTATCACCCGAAGCCCGGAAATGAAGAAGAAGATCGCTCCAGCACACTTCAATCAACCAATGGTTACAGAGGCACCTGTCGTTCTTACCTTCTGTGCGGACTATCGTCGAACAACCTCATGGGCAACACAAAGAAAGGGAACCCCCGGCTATGACAACTTCTTATCATTCCTAAATGCGGCAACAGATGCCCTTCTTTATTGCCAAACTTTCTGTAATCTCGCTGAAGAAAGGGGCTTGGGAACATGTTTCCTGGGTACTACTATCTATAGTCCAAAAGCTCTTATCGAGACCCTCAAATTACCTCGTTTGGTCATGCCAGTTGCTACTATCACCTTGGGATGGCCTGCTGAGACACCTGAGCAGACCGATCGTTTGCCATTAAAGAGTATTATTCACAATGAGACTTACAACGATTATACACCCGAGAGAATAGACGAGTTTTACATGCAAAAGGAGAACTTGAAAGAGAATAAGGACTTCGTTGAGCTGAACAAAAAAGAAACACTTGCACAGGTATATACCGATATTCGTTATACAAAGCAGGATAACGAGGCTATGTCTACAGGCTTACTTGAAGCACTAAAACAGCAGGGGTTCCTCTAAGGAGACGCCTTCCTTATATTAAAGAGGGCGTTTCTTCCCATCAAAGAGAGGCTTCCTTCATAGCAAGGAAACGCCCTCTTCAATACAAAGAATAAGTTATCTTACCTTTATGAAATTCCGAACTACTATTGACATCCCTATTCCGAACTTCTCGTTCAAGCCCTGCGAAAGAGTCCTCTTTGTGGGTTCTTGCTTTGCAGATAACATCGGGAAGCGATTCAAAGAGGAGAAGTTTCGCACGAAAGTCAACCCTTTTGGGGTGATGTATAACCCTGTTTCCATCCTTCACACAGTACGGAAACTATCCAATCAGGTGTTTGATATAGCTGTATTTACGCTTGGAACCAACCATGTTTATGTAGAGAAAGCTACGGGGGAGATCGTGGATAATTGTCAAAAACGCCCTCAGAAACTTTTCAACGAACAAGAGTTGACGATTGACGAAGCGGCTAATGCCCTACGTGAAGCCATCCATTTATTAAGGAAACAAAACCCAAATGTGAAGGTGATAGTGACCGTTAGTCCGATAAGATATGCAAAATATGGCTTTCATGGGAGCCAGTTGTCAAAGGCAACACTGCTCTTGGCAGCCGATAAAATAGCACGAGAAGAAGGAGAGGCGGTCTATTATTTTCCTGCTTACGAGATAGTGAATGATGAGTTACGCGACTATCGCTTCTACAAAGCGGATATGTTACATCCTAACGATCAAGCCGTTGAATACATCTGGGAACGGCTCGTTGCAACCTGCTTCTCATCAGAGGCTAAGAAGTTTCTGGAGGCTTGGCGACCTATTAAGGAGGCATTAGGACATCGTCCTTTCAATCCTGATTCGGAGGCATATCGGCTCTTTATGCAGAAGACCAAAGAGAAGATTCAATGGTTAAAGCAGCTATATCCTGACTTAGAACTAGACGAGTAATAACTGAAACAAAGCTAAAATGAATGAAAAACAGATAGAAGGTTTACTGGAGCAACATGGTATTAAACTAACAGCAAACCGAATATTAATAGCAAAGATAATGTCCACGCTAGATTATCCCATATCTATGAAAGAGTTGGAAACAATGCTCCTCACGATGGATAAGTCAAGTATCTTCCGCACATTATCACTCTTTAAAAGCCACCATCTAGTACATCAAATGGAGGATGGTAACGATATTGTGCGTTACGAACTATGCCATAGTCATAGCGAGGAAGAGGACGAAGACATACATGTACACTTCTATTGTGAACACTGCCATCGCACCTTTTGCCTCAATAAAATATCTGTTCCACAAGTTAATTTACCTGTTGGCTATAGGCAGACAGCCGTTAATTATATGATAAAAGGGATTTGTCCAGATTGCTCTCAGTGATAGATTCTTTATCAATAAGTAAGAAAAAACAGCTTAGATAAGATGTTGTATTGATAGTTTTGATTATCTTTGCATGAGATTAAAACAATTAGGATAGTAATGAATTATACTATTGAGAAAGTAACGACGCTCATTGGTGCACGCCGTTATGGTGATACTGATGCTAACATCAGCTTTGTTCTTACCGACAGTCGATCACTATGTTTCCCCGAAGAAACATTATTCTTTGCACTCAAAACAGAGCGCAATGATGGTCATAACTATATACCAGAACTATATGCAAGGGGCGTTAGAAACTTTGTAGTAGAGGTAGTTCCTGATAAATGGGAAACGCTCTACTCGGGTTCAAACTTCCTAAAGGTTGTGGGCAGCCTAGAGGCTTTGCAACGTCTAGCAGAGCGTCATCGCGATGAGTTCCTCATACCGATTGTGGGTATAACAGGTTCTAATGGCAAGACAATGGTTAAGGAGTGGCTTTATCAACTACTATCTCCTCAAATGGTGGTGACGCGTTCGCCAAGAAGTTATAACTCTCAGATTGGTGTTCCTTTGTCGGTTTGGTTGCTCAATGAAAACACACAAGTAGGTGTGTTCGAAGCGGGTATCAGTAAGCCAGGAGAGATGATGGCACTGCGTGACATCATACAACCTACCATCGGCGTATTCACTAGTTTGGGTACAGCACACCAAGAGAACTTCCCTTCCATAGAGGCTAAATGTATGGAGAAATTATGTCTTTTCCATGACACAAAGGCGATTGTCTATTCTATGGATGACGATGTCCTGACACATTGCTTGGCGCAATATAACTACCAAGGGGAACAACTTAGTTGGTCAACAAAGCATACGGACGCAACGTTCTATATAAAGTCTATTGAGAAGAAGGACATTGAGACTACCCTTACTTACACATGGAAAGGTGGGAAAGAAGCCCAGTATAAGCTCCCATTTATCGATGATGCAAGTGTGGAGAACTCTATCACTTGTGCTGTTGTTGCACTACATTTAGGTGTGACGCAGGCTGCTCTTGCAGAGCGAATGGCACAATTGGAACCTGTTGCTATGCGATTGGAAGTGAAAGAGGGACAGCATGGTTGCACGCTTATCAACGATTCTTACAACTCTGATTATAACTCACTTGACATTGCACTCGACTTCATGAATCGTCGTCCTGACCATAAGGGACGCAAGAGAACACTGATATTAAGTGATATACTCCAGAGTGGTGAGGAGGATAAAGAGCTATATAATAAGGTGGCATTCCTATGTGAGAAGCGTGGAGTTAATAAGTTCATCGGTATTGGCGAAGGGCTTTTAGCAGAACGTAATGCCTTCAAGCATTTAGGAGAGAAGCATTTCTTTGCTACTATCAATGCCTTCATTCATAGCGAGGAATTTACTAACTTGCACGATGAAGTGATCCTTTTAAAGGGTGCAAGGCAGTTTGGATTTGATTCTCTCACCGAACTATTGGTAAAGAAAGTACATGAGACTGTATTGGAGGTAAACCTCAATGCGGTGGTAGATAACCTCAACTGGTACCGTTCCTTTATGAAGGCTGAGACCAAGTTAGTGTGCATGATCAAGGCTGATGCTTATGGAGCTGGAGCCGTAGAGATTGCTAAGACATTACAAGATCATCGTGTCGATTACCTTGCTGTGGCTGTGGCTGATGAGGGGGTAACACTCCGTAAGAATGGTATTACAAGTAACATCATGATTATGAACCCAGAGATGTCATCTTTCAAGACGCTCTTCGATTATGATCTTGAGCCTGAGGTTTACAGTTTCCGACTCCTTGATGCACTCGTCAAAGCCGCTCAAAAGGAAGGCATAACAGGCTTCCCTGTTCATATCAAACTCGATACTGGTATGCACAGACTGGGCTTTGACCCACAGAAAGACATGGATGAATTGATTGATAAACTTAAACATCAGAATGCAATCATACCGCGTTCTGTCTTCTCTCACTTCGTTGGCTCTGATGCAGATAGCTTCGATGAGTTCTCTGCCAAGCAGTTTGCTTTATTCGACGAAGGTAGTAAGAAGCTGCAAGCAGCATTCAAACACAAGATCATCCGACACATGGATAACTCATCAGGAATCGAACACTTCCCAGCGCGTCAACTAGATATGTGCAGGTTAGGATTGGGTCTTTATGGTATCAATCCACGCACCAATAAGATTATCAACAATGTTTCTACGCTCAAAACTACCATCCTTCAGCTCCGCCATGTGCCTGCTGGTGACACGGTAGGATACTCTCGTAAGGGTACAATCGACCATGATAGTGTTATCGCAGCAATACCTATTGGCTATGCAGATGGGCTCAATCGCCACCTTGGGAATCGCCATTGTTATTGCTTGGTAAATGGTCAGAAGGCTGAGTATGTAGGCAATATTTGTATGGATGTAGCGATGATTGACGTTACAGGTATCGATTGTAAGGAGGGCGATAGCGTTGAGATTTTCGGCGACCACCTACCTGTTACAGTCCTTAGTGATGTATTAGACACGATTCCTTACGAGGTTCTCACCACCATTAGTAACCGTGTGAAGCGGGTTTACTTCCAAGACTAACGAGTGCTATTCATCCCCTCTTCTTCTCTTGAAGAGGGGATATAATCTATCAAACTCATCCCTATTTGCTCATTTTCAACACTGAATACACAGATAAAAGGACGACTCCATGACTTCCTTTCATCCGTGTATTCTGTGTTTAAGATGAACTTAGTAACAAATAAACAACTATAAGATTTATGGAGATAATATACTTAATTCTGGGACTTATCATCGGTTTCGTCATCTCGTTCTTGTGGCTAAAAGGCAAGATGACACAGGATGTGAGCAAAGCAAATGAGCAACTGGCAGCACTCCGTAGTCAGCTGGAAGCGGAGCAGAAGAGCGTTGAGGATCGCCTCGCTATCGCTAAAGAGAATACGACACAACAGGTGGATGCAACGAAAGAGGCGGCTGACCGACAATTAGAAGAGGTCAAGAACAGCTACACCCAACGCTTGGAAGCAGAGCGCAAGCATAACGAGGAATTACGTAACGAACTACAGAAACAGGCGGAAGCAAAGAACAAGTTGCTGCAAGAGGAGGTGCGTAACATGGCGGCGCAGATGCTTTCTGAGAGTCGAGAGAAGATGAATACGGCTGATAAAGAGCGTCTCGAAGCTTTACTCACGCCTTTGAAAGACCGCTTGGAGGCTTTCAATCAGACGGTGACAAACAACAGTAAGGAGACAGCAGCTAATAAAACAGAGATCAAAACGACCTTTGAAGAGGCGATGAAGAGACTTCATGCCGAGCAAGAAATGACCATTAAGGCGATGCGTGAAGACCAAGAACGAACGGTGAAGGAGCTTCGCGAACAGACAGAACGCATTGGAAATGATGCCGCCTCACTAACGAAAGCACTCAAGGGGGACTCGAAGATGCAAGGTGACTGGGGTGAGATGATTCTCGAAAAGACCTTAGAAGACTGCGGACTTATTAAGGATCAGCAGTTCTTCCTACAAGAGAATTACAAGGACGAGGAGGGTAATAACTTCCGACCAGACGCTGTTATAGAGTTGCCGAATAAGGAGAGAGCAGTCGTCGACTCGAAGGTTTCGCTCACAGCTTACCAATCGGCAATAAAGGAAACAGACCCTGATGAGCAGGAGCGATTGCTGAAAGAGCATGTAAGCTCCGTGCGGAAACACATTGACGAGCTATCGGCTAAGGGCTACGAGAAGATTGTCCCTGGTTGTATCGGCTATGTCTTGATGTTCATCCCCTACGAGAGTGGCTATTCCGCAGCCCTCAAGACCGACCCTTCTATCCTACAATACGCCTACAGGAAGCATATCATCGTACTCAGTCCGAGCAATCTCCTCATGGCATTGCAACTGACCCGCACGATGTGGCAGAACTATCGATTGAATAAGAATGTAGATGAGATTCTCCGTCAGTCGAACGATCTATACGATAAGTTCGTGACCTTCGGTGAAACCTTCGTAAAGATTGGAACAAGTATTGAGAAGCTCCAATCTGACTTCAACAAGGCTAAGGGACAGCTCAACGAAGGCAAAGGTAATATCATTAGACGCCTCGAAGGTATGAAGACGCTGGGGATTACTCCAAAGAAGCAGATACCTGATAACCTATAAGGCACACATCACAAAAGACTCCACTCATGGTCGGATAAGTACCGCACCATGGGTGGAGTCTTTTCGTTTATATACCTTTATATAATAGTGGAATACTTATTTCAACAAGAACTTCCGCCTCGACTCGATGATATCCTCCATATTCTCACTTGCCCACGAGAGTAGATTATCAATAAGAGGCAACAGACTCTTTCCCTTCTTCGTAAGCGAATACTCCACACGAGGTGGTACCTCTGGAAAGACTTCACGACGAATAAGTCCATCAGCCTCAAGCATCTTTAGCGTTGCTGTCAACATCTTTTGAGAGATGTCAGGGATATTCCTTTGCAACTCTTTAAAGCGTTGGTTATCGTTCGACTCAAGGGTGAAGAGCACCAGCATTGACCACTTATCTCCTACCCTAGAGAGCACATTTCGGATAGGACAATTAGGGTAAAGAGCATCTCTAATATCACTTCTGTTCATTTCTAATAACGTCTATGTGTCTTATTACTATACAAAAGTAACCATTAAAGTCAACGTTCCCTTTTACTTTATAGTTAAACTATGTAAAACTAAGAAACGGCAATCTCTTTACTTACCGCATTACTTACTTCGAGGTAACTGGCTGACCTTTGCGTGCCTACTTGTGCGATTCTATGAAAGACTATACCTTTGCATCGTCAAAACAAAATAATAACAATTAAACAAATAAAGCATTATGAAGACGATTGAAACAATTAAGGATGGTAAGAACTACACTGCAGTAACAGTTGGAAAGCTCAACGAGATCAAAGATTATGTGCTCCCTATGGGCGAGATTGAGATACCCGGTAAGGTGTTCGCAGGGCAGGATTTACACGCAACAGGTAGTGAGCTATCATTCCAAACACTCGTTCCAGGACAAGACAGTGGCTTCTTGCACACGCATAAAACGCACGAGGAACTTTACTTCATACTAAAAGGTGAGGGCGAATATCAGGTAGATGGCGATATATTCCCAGTCTCTGAAGGTAGTATCATACGTGTTGCTCCAGAAGGTAAACGCGCATTGAAGAATACAGGTAAGGACGAGTTGCTCATGCTTTGCATACAATATAAGGCAAACAGCTTCGTTGAGAGCGACTCTCCCGCTAGTGATGGCAATATCTTAAATGAGCCACTTAAATGGTAACCGACCCCTTATTTCCAACGTGTCCGATACGTAATGTCCTTGCAAGGATATGCCGACCGGACACGCTGTGGATTATCCAGTTACTCGGTGCAAGTGGTTCGAAAGGATACAACACACTACTAAAGAATGTTCCTAAGAGCGAACTCGCCAATTCCTTACAAGTATTAATACAGGACGAGATTATCACAGAGAAGGCTGGTAAATACGCACTCTCTACAACAGGTAAAGAGTTGTTCCCATTAGTAGCATCGCTCATAACCTGGTGTAATGAGCACCTTAACTAAATATTCTTCTTATTATTTGCACGGTCATAAACGCCTTACACACAGCAGAAAAGAATACCCTTATATACAAAGCATACACAAACAAGCATTCAATAGAGCGTTCCCTCCATTTCAAAAGAGCCTCTCTTCCACCCGAAGAGAGGCTCTTCTCACAGGAAGGAAAGGCTCTCTTCATTTCGAGCAGACGCCCTTCTGCAATGCTATTGATTTGTCAATACGGATTATTTTAGCTATCTTTGTCCACCAAACAAAACAGTACATTCAATGGCAACAGTTGACGACAAGAAGATTATCTTCTCAATGGTGGGCGTGTCAAAGATCATCCCACAGAACCAAAAACAAATCCTGAAGAACATTTATCTATCGTTCTTCTACGGCGCAAAGATAGGTATCATTGGTCTTAATGGTGCAGGTAAGTCCACCTTAATGAAGATTATTGCAGGGCTCGTAGAGCCTACGCAGGGTGAAGTTGTGTGGAGTCCGGGGTATTCGGTGGGCTATCTACCACAGGATCCACCGCTCGATGAGAGTAAAACAGTCAAAGAGAACGTCATGGAGGGAGTGCAACAAATCTATGACGCACTCAAAGAGTATGACGATATCAATGTGAAGTTCGGCTTGGAGGAGTATTACTCTGATGCCGACAAGATGGATAAACTCATGCAGAGACAGGCTGAACTTCAAGACATCATTGACGCTACTGACGCTTGGAACATCGACTCCCGACTGGAACGGGCGATGGATGCCTTGCGCTGTCCTAAGGGCGATTTGCCTGTGACGAATCTGTCTGGTGGTGAGCGCAGACGCGTTGCCTTGTGCCGATTACTCCTACAGAAGCCCGACGTTCTACTGCTTGATGAGCCTACCAACCACCTCGATGCAGAGAGTATCGACTGGTTGGAACAGCACTTACAGCAGTATGAAGGCACCGTTATTGCCGTCACTCACGACCGTTACTTCCTAGATGATGTGAGCGAATGGATACTCGAACTCGACCGCGGGGAAGGGATTCCTTGGAAGGGAAACTACTCTTCGTGGCTCGATCAAAAGACCAAACGCATGGAACAGGAAGAGAAGTCTGCATCGAAGAGACGTAAGACTCTCGAGCGAGAACTGGAGTGGGTTCGCATGGCACCAAAGGCTCGACAGGCAAAGGGTAAGGCTCGTCTGAACTCATACGAACAAATGCTCAACGAGGAACAGAAGCAGCGTGAAGAGAAGTTAGAGATATTTATCCCGAACGGTCCACGCCTCGGTAATAAGGTGATTGAGGCGCAGCACGTGAAGAAGGCGTTTGGCGATAAGGTGCTATTCAACGACCTCAACTTCATGTTGCCACCCAATGGTATCGTTGGTGTCATCGGTCCTAATGGTGCAGGAAAGACCACCCTCTTCCGCCTCATCATGGGACTTGAGCAGGTAGATGGCGGTACGTTTGAGGTGGGTGAGACCGTTAAGTTGGCTTATGTAGACCAGCAACACAAGGACATCGACCCTAACAAGACCGTTTATGACGTAGTGGCACAGGGCAACGAAACCATCCGCATGGGTGGGCGTGACATCAATTCGCGTGCTTATCTGTCACGTTTCAACTTCTCAGGAACCGACCAGAGCAAACTCTGTTCAGTGCTATCTGGTGGTGAGCGCAACCGTCTTCAGTTGGCTATGGCATTGAAGCAGGAAGGCAACGTGTTACTCCTCGATGAGCCAACGAACGACATCGACGTGAATACGCTACGTGCGCTTGAGGAAGGCTTAGAGGCTTTCGCAGGTTGTGCAGTAGTCATCAGCCACGACAGATGGTTCCTCGACCGTATCTGTACCCACATCCTTGCCTTTGAGGGTAATGGTGAAGTTGTTTACTTCGAAGGCGGTTTCTCCGATTACGAAATCAATAAGGCACGCCGATTGGGCAATGAGGAGATTAAGAAAGGTAGATATAGAAAGTTGATGGAGGAGTAAAAGCAAACAACCAATCAGACAACCAACCCCACCCCCTTTACTTCCCTTCGGTTAGTGACCGTTGGTTCGGGAAAGGATGGGGTGGGGCTGATTGTTAGCTTGTTTTTACTTACTTTTCTTATTCAGCAGCACATACCCACCTATTCCGCCTA